>OKAT01000045.1_pt1 | contig 92662 bp, 90 predicted proteins | sample 1612421 | NCBI WGS metagenome assembly OKAT01 (sample SAMN04436795, study PRJEB24849) | human gut metagenome | biome: human gut; feature: NICU; material: stool | host: Homo sapiens | place: USA: Saint Louis, MO | collected 2011-05-09
CACGATAACTCAATGCATATCTTAGATAGTAGCCAACGGCTACAGTGATAACATCCTTGTTAAATTGTTTATATCTGAAATAGTTCTTACAAAAGACTCCTTTTTATTAAAATTATACTATAAATTCAACTTTGCAACAGAACCGAATTTTGTATAATGAAATATTTCAATGGTTTTTTACAATACTTTATGCTTTAATACTTGCTCTTATAGTATTTTTTGTCTTTCAATTCACATCTTTAAAAAAGTTTAATGGAACTGGATTTAAACTGTACATTATTTTTATTATAATCGGCTTATTTATAGTTTTTATAAATAAACTTTACAAAATTGGAATTAGGAAAAATGACACATTTTAAATCGACATATCCCAAAAATATGTTTAGAATATTGAAGCAGTATAAACATACTGGTTACATGAAAGTCAAAGCTACAAAATAAAAGTTACATAACACAAGAGAAAGATCCACAATTAGAAAAAGATCTTAAAGAGCTTCGACGTCAACTTGAGATAAAATGTAATAGCGAATAAAAAAGGAGATTTTGTAATGAAAAAAGAATTAAAAGAATGGCTAATAGCTATAATAATAGCTGTATTATTATTATTTTTAGTAAATACATTTTTAATTAAAAGTTATACCGTGTCGGGATTATCAATGTATCCAACATTTAATAATAAAGATAAAGTAATTGTAAGTAAAATATCAAAGTCATTAAATCATTTAGATTCTGGAGACGTAATTGTATTTCATAAAAATAAAAAAATAATTTTATAAAACGATTGGTTGGTAAACCTGGAGATCAAATTGAATATAAAAATGATAAGTTATATATAAATAAACATTATATCAAAGAACCTTATCTTACTTATAATAAAAAAATGAATGATTCTGGTGATAATTTAACAGAAAACTTTAATGTGTCTGATATTAAAGGATCTAAACATAAAATGACTATACCCAAAGATAAATACTTAGTTCTTGGTGACAATAGAACCAATAGTATTGATAGTCGAAGTTCCGAGGTAGGATTAGTATCTGAAAAACAAATAGTAGGTAAAGTTATTTTAAGATTTTGGCCTTTTAATAATATGAAATACAATTTCAGACCTGATATTTTTAAATAAAAATCACAATAATTTTAAAATTTTTTAAATATTTTTTAGAATTTATGCTATTATGAAAACGTAGTATTTTAAGAACAGAGCTCCTTTATGCATATTGTCAAAAATTTAACTAAGATTACAGTTGCATCTGCACTTTTGTTAGATTTGGGAGGAATTTATGCTAACATAGAGCATCAAAGTAATAATACTTTGAGTCATCATACTGTAGATGCTAAAACTCTTCCCAAGAAAACTTTTACAACTCATAGATCAGCTAAAAAGAAATCCAATTTACCTAAATCTATTCACTATTCTAAAAGAGTTAAAAAAATAAAACTATGCATATCACTTATAGTGGAACTCTTAAAAGAAAGTCTATTAAAAAAATGGTAATAAATATGTAGCCACTTATTCTGGTACATTAAACGGTCATTGGTCACAATATTTAATCTTTTTAAATTCATTTACAAAAGATAGTATGAAAGATATACTTAAAGTAACAAATGAATTGCGAACTAGCATATACAAAAACCCCCACAGCCTGCCAAAGCTTTGTGGGGGTTTTAATTTTATCTATTCAGTTTATCTGAAATATAGTTCGCAACTATACCAGCTATAACTGATACGATAAAACTTGCAACAAATGAAATCGCGACTAGCATATACAACACCTCCTTTGTGCACGGAAGTGCTTCCCAATTATAACAAAATGTCTCGAAACTTGTATGCAGGCATACAATATACATGCATACAATATGCGCGCATCATGTATGCAACAACTAAATACATCTCACAAGTAAACAAGTTTAATAGTTTACTTGTATATTTGTTTACTTGTTTACTATTAAATAAGTATACGCTATGTGTAGGTTACACAAGTGTAACTTACATAAATATAAAAAACCACAACGTTTGAAAGCTAATGAAAACGCGTAGTTAAGGGCATGTATAAAATATGAATAATCCATGAATTCACATAAACGGGACAAACGCCGTCATTTCGGCGTTTGTCCCTTTGTGTTGAGTTGACATAATTCGTTATTATGGGTAGCTCACTTTGTATATTTTGTGTGTGCTCTAATCAGGAATAATATAATTAAAGATTTAAACTAACACATACAAAAAACAAAATCAGCATAACTTTAATAAATAAATCATTTTATAAAATTGATATTTCTGTAAAAAAACAATAGAATAAAAATATAGTTCACATAAAAGAAGGTTCGAAATTTATGAAAAAATATTTATTAATCATATTATTATTACCTTTATTAATTTCGTGTAGCAATAATCATCATAATAAAAAAGTAACTGTTGTTGAGTATGGAGATTATAAATGTCCTTATTGTAAGGATTTTGATACTAAATTAATGCCTAAATTAGAAAAAGAATACATAGACAAAGGAAAAGTTAGTTATTCCTTTGTTAATTTATCATTTTTAGGTAAGGACTCAATAATAGGATCTAGAGCTAGTCATGCTGTTAAAAATATTGCACCTAAACATTACTTAGAATTTCACCATAAAATTTACAAAGAACAACCAAACAATGAAAGAAAATGGATTACTTATAAAAAAGTCGACAATATTATTGACCAACTTTCAATAAAGAAAAAAGAGAAAGAAAAAATCAAAGAAAATTATAAGCAAAAAAATAGCAAAGCTTATAAAGATGCAATTAAAGATAAAAAAATAGCAAAAAAAGAAAAAATTGAAATGGCTCCAACAGTAACAATAAATGGCAAAATGGTAGAAGATCCTTTAGATAAGAATGATTTATTTAAGAAACTCAATAATGAGTTAAAAAAATAGGTGAGAAATAATGAAAATACTAATATATGGACTTAATACACTAAACTATATCATTTTATTATTACTAATCCTTTTAAACTTACATAATTTACAACAAATAGGGTTAAATATTTGTGAATACTTTCTCTTATCTAGTATTGGTATATTGATAATCTCGCTCATTATATATTTTTTTAAAAAGAAAGAAATATTTTTAGTGAGTGTTTTTATAAACTTTTTAAATATAGCGATTATATTCCCTATATTATTATTATCATTATTTTAAGGAGGATTTTTATGAAGAAATGTTTTTCATTTGTACTAATTAGTGTTTTTTTATTAGGCATTGTTTTTAGTATACCTGTTCACGCTCAAGAAAACTCAAATGGAAGTGAAAATCAAGAATTCACACCAGAAGAAAAGCAACAACTTGCAAAAGATAAAAAAGAAGCTCAATTTAATGATTCTTACTTAAAACAAGATAGTGAAGGTAATTTTATCGCAGATAAAAATAAAATGAATGACGATAATTTAAATAAAAATCAACAAGATAATATAATTGAATATAGTAAAGCCAAATCAGAATTAAAGCCTGACGGATTCTCAACTTATAAAAAGAAAAAGAAAAAAATGTGGTACGGTCATTATTGTGGTAAAGGAGATATCGGTGGTAAACCTATCGATGCTTTAGATAGTGCCTGTAAAAAACATGATAGTTGCTATGCAAAACATGGCTGGGGCGCTTGTGCATGTGACGCTCCATTTATAAGAGCCACTAATAAAATTATTAAAAATAAAAAATATAGTGCAAATATGAGAAAGAAAGCTAAACAGGCTAGACTCGTCTTTGCTGGTGGTTACTTTATATCTTGTGCTCCTGGTGCAAATTAATAGAGATTATTAATTATAATTGAACTTGGAATTGTCACATCTTTTGAATTATTTTATGTGTATACATAATGTTTTTATAGTGGCTAATAATTAGCCACTATTTTTTCGTCAGAAAAAATCATAAAGTGCTTGGGAATATTTCCCACCAACCATCTACTCTAATAGCCGGTTAGACGTAAACGAATTTTACATCGCTGAGCCTAAATTGACTTTTGACGCTATGACGATTGTTGAAAATTTTAATACAAGCAACGCAGAAGAATTATCAGAATTTATGAGTACTGAGCCACAAATACGACTTTGAGATATACTCCAAACAAAATTTAAAGCTAAGGCACTTCAAGAAAAAGTTTATATCGAATACGACAAGGTAAAAGCAGATAGTTGGGATAGACGTAATATGCGTGTTGAATTTAATCCCAATAAACTTACACATGAAGAAATGCTTTGGTTAAAACAAAACATTATCGACTACATGGAAGATGACGGTTTTACAAGATTAGATTTAGCTTTTGATTTTGAAGATGATTTGAGTGATTACTATACAATGACTGATAAAGCAGTTAAGAAAACTATTTTTTATGGTCGTAATGGTAAACCAGAAACCAAATATTTTGGTGTTCGTGACAGTGATAGATTTATTAGAATTTATAATAAAAAACAAGAACGTAAAGATAACGCCGATGTTGAAGTTATGTTTGAACATTTATGGCGTGTAGAAATTGAATTAAAAAGAGATATGGTTGATTACTGGAATGATTGTTTTAATGATTTACATATTTTAAAACCTTCTTGGTCTACATTAGAAAATATTAAAGAACAAGCTATGATATATTTATTGATTAATGCTGAAAGTAAATGGGGTCAATTAACAAGACCGACAAAGGTTAAATATAAAAATATGATAAAAGAAATTTCTCCGATTGATTTAACGTATTTGATGAAATCAACTTTAAAAGCCAATGAAAAACAATTGCAAAAACAGATTAACTTTTGGCAGCGTGAATTTAGATTTTGGAAGTGAATTAAATTTTATAAATATGAATAATACTAAATTGGAAAATGGAGATGATTTTTTGAAAAAAGAAGAGTATAGTCTTTTAACTAATTTAATTAATATTTTAGTTGGTATTTTATTGATTATTGCTATTTTACTTATGATTATAATTCCAAATAATAGTGATCTACCTACGTTATTTGCACTTTTAGCATTTACAATATCTTCTATTCCGGGAATTTTGAAAAAGAAAGTAAGTGGTTGGGTACTTGGAATTTTAGGTTTGATATTTATTATTTTATTTTTAATTTAGTTTTAAAATTTATAGATATCGGCAACCACATTTTTGGTTGCTAGGCTTTTGATTTTGAATTGGGGTTTGAACTATGAGTGGCTAGTATTTTGCCACTCATTTTTTGCGTTAACAAAAACATAAAGGGTATGGGGTATAATCCCATCAAGCCGATATATTCAGAACGAAGTGGCTAGAATATACAACGATTGCCAAACCACATTATTACTTTAAATTTTGTTGATTATCCTATAATTTACAAATATAGAAAGTAATATATTTCGAAGAAACGTGGTGGGATTGAATGAGTGAGCATGATAATAATTTGGCTAACGATTTGCATGTTGGGGAAAGCCGAAAACCCAACCGCAAAGAGCCAAAACAAATTAGTTTCAGAGTGAGCGAATCCGAATATGAAAAGTTAAGGTCATCTGCCGAAACTTTGAATATGACTGTGCCTGCTTTCGTTAAGAAAAAGGCACAAGGCGCTCGATTGGTCGCACCCAAATTGGATCAATCAACGCGACAATCGGTAGCGAAAGATTTGAGTATGTTGGGCGCAAATGCCAATCAGATTGCGAAATATTGCAACCAACACCAACATGAAGCACCAAATTATGAAGGTTTAGAACATAATATAAATGCAGTGAGAGAAAGGTTGAATGACATATGGAGAAAAATTTAGAAATAACAGCAAGTCTAATTGTACTGTTACTTTCTTTTGGCTTTTCAATTTGGAATTTTTATATCAGTTCATATGAAACTGCAGTAGTTATGTTAATTATAGGAATTATTAATATTGGTTACCTAGTTAAAGAGATAAAAGAAAAACGAAGTGATACCGATGGCAACAACTAAATTAGGTAATACCAAATCGGCAAGTCGAGCAATCAATTACGCAGAGAAACGAGCAGTAGAAAAAAGTGGATTGAATTGTGATGTAGATTATGCAAAATCGGCTTTTAAACAAACAAGAGCCTTGTATGTTAAAGAAAATGGGATTCAAGCGCATACGATTATTCAGTCTTTTAAACCTGGTGAAGTCACGCCAGAACAATGTAATCAACTCGGCTTAGAACTTGCAGAAAAGATAGCACCGAATCATCAAGTTGCCGTTTACACACATGCAGATACAGACCATGTACACAATCATATTGTCATTAATTCAATTGACCTTGAAACAGGTCGGAAATATCAGAGTAATAAAAGACAACGTGAATTCGTTAAAAAAACAAATGATGATATATGTGTTTCTCATCATCTATCCATTCCAAACAGGCAGGCACAAATTCGCTACACTCAGGCAGAAAAAGGGATTGTCTTTGATAGAGAAGAGTACTCTTGGAAAGATGAATTACGTGAATTGATTGAAAATGCCAAAACACATACAAGCAATTTAGAGACGTTTTCAGAGCATTTAGAAGCAAAAGGAGTAAAAGTTAAGCTTCGTGGCGAAACAATCTCATACAAGCCTGAAAATGCAAATAAATGGGTGCGTGGACGAACGCTAGGTTCAGATTATGAAAAAGGGGCGGTTGATGATGAGCATGAAAGACATCAAGAACAACAAAGAGAACCCGACTATGCAGACAGAATCAAGGTCGACTGGGACGCCATTGAGCGACACACAGAGCAACTTAAACAACAAAGAATTGAACGAGCTCAAAAGACAAAACAAGCTAATCGTAAATTATTTGGAAGAGATACAAGAGAGTCAGAAAACGAGAGAGAAAGAACAAGAAGCCATAACATTAAAATTGAAAGAGACGACGAAGGACTTTCGAGATAATAGCATAAAAACACATAATGATTTCGTAAGATTACTTCAAGATAATTTAAAAAAAGTCAATACAGAAGAGATTCAAGCAGAACTACGACAAGAGATTCGTCAAGTTCAAGATGAAAACAAAGAAATGTTACGTGAAGTGAGAGCATCACATGAGCATTATCAGAAGAGACAAAAACAATTATTTACAGGGATTGGATCAATGCTATTAGTCTTTATGCTGTTTGCTTTAATTATGACCATAGGCAGTGATTTTATGAGTTTCTTGCATGTAGATATATTACAAAAAGCCATAGCAAGCAAAATTAAAGCGTCTGAGGGCTTTATGACATTTGTTTGGTATATTGCATATGGTTTACCTTATGTATTCGCTATAGGGTTATTTATTGGTGTGTATGAATGGATTAGAGTACGGTTCCATGATTAAAAAGGAATGTGCTAAAGTTTTTTGGAAAAGGAGGCTTAATTTTGAAAGTTGTTTTATATTTCTTATATTATTTGATTTCGTTTGTTGTTTTGAAATCATTATTTGATTTAGTAATGCAATTAATGTTTCCAACTGAACTTGATTTATATACCAATTTAATTTCTGCATTGATTTTTTCAATATTTATGACGCCACTCACTTTTGTATTGAAGAAGAATAAAAACAAGAAATAGAGTAATACAATGATTTTTAGTAATTAAAATAAAAGGGGTTTAAAAATGAAAATTTTAAGAAAAGTTATAGTTACCATTATTTCCTTTATTATTAGTTGTTTCGGAGGAGATGCAGCTTCGTATACAGCAGATAGCACGTTTTTAAATAAATTATATTATAAAAAATCTAAAAGAAATAAAAAGTTCAAGTGAAATAATAAGTTTAAATTACTTTCATCAAGTAGAATACGCATTTATGCCGAGAAAATCTATTTGTCGATGAGAGCCCTTAATTAGACTAAAAGCGCCAGCGGGAGGATAGCGTCAGCTATTAAATCGACCGATGGACAGCTTTAGGATTATTAAGGAGCGCAGAATCGTTGGCAAATAGAGGAATTGGAATAATGCATAGTAAGTTTAGGAGATTATTTATGAATTATGATTATTTTAAATCACGAAATTTTATTTATAGATTTATATATTTTTTGCTAATCGTTGGTTTTATATTTCTTTTATTTGATTTTGTAGCTACTTGTGTATGTATATATATATTTGCATCTATTATTTTGGTTATATTCAATTTAATTTGGAAAAAGTATAGTTTATTAATAATTAGTTTTTTTATAGCGCTTTCTTTATTATTTTATTTGTTGGTTATATTCTAAAAGTAACTTTTAAAGGAGAGACATATGAATATTTCAAAAGGTTTTGTAAAGGCGATTTGGTTTATAATATGTGTTATTTTAGTAATAATATTAGGGAATAATTACAAATTTGTAGAAATGTTTTTAACGGTAACTTTAGGTATTATAGGTTTTATACTTATAGAAATTTTTTATAAAAAAAAGAACGGAGATTAATCTCCGTTCTTTTTATGCTCTTTGTATAGGTATTGTTTTACTAGAAACTTTTTTACCTATTTTTTGGTTGTATACTTTTATTACGTAGTAGCCCATATTATATTCGCTCATATCTCCACTTGGACCTGAAGCTTTCTTTTTTGGCACATAGTGCATAGTGGTATTTTTTTACAGTTAATGGTGCATAATTAGACTAAAAGCGCCAGCGGGAGGATAGCGTCAGCTATCAAATCGACCGATGGACAGCTTTAGGATTATTAAGGAGCGCAGCATTGTCGACAAATAGAGGAATTGGAATAATGCAATTAAGTTTTAAGATTTTTGTTATAAAAATTTATAATGATTATAGTTGCTTTGGGCGTGTTGTTTGGTTATATGATTAATTAATAAAAAAGAGGTTTAATTATGATAAAAGAATTAATTTTAAGTGTTTTAATTTTTATAATTGTCTTTTTAGTATTAAAATTTTCTGATTATATATTTTTAGCAGAGATTTATTATCTTAAAAATGTATTCTCTACATTGATTATAACTATATTTATTATGTGTATATTTGGGAGGGATTAGATGAATATTAGAAAGTTAATAATTATATTTATTTTAATAGTTCCATTGATATTAGGTTTATTGTTTTTTTATAAAGTTTGAATATACAGAGAGTAAAGTTTATTCATATTTGGTTAATGTTGAAAAAAAACCGAAAGAAGAAGTTAAATTAAAAAAAGTTTTGGTAATTTGCCAGGTGATAGAAACTATTTAATAGAGTACAGAGATAAGGAAAATGGTTCTTTTAAATATTACTATTATGACTATAAAGAAAAGAAAGTAAAAGGAGAAGAAGAAAATAAAAATGGCTGTTCTAAAGATTTAAAGACTAAACCTCAATAGATTTAGTCTTTAAACAATTACCATTTATTATCTACAAATTTAAATCCGTTGTGTTTAACATCGTCTTTGTTAACGTATGAATATGGTGCGACTATACTAGGTTCTAACCAAACACCGTGTTCTGGAATGAGGTATTTTTTCCTGTTTTATAGTAAGAATACCAAACTAATGGTTCTGTTGCAAAGTTAAAAAACATGTAATATTTATACTGAAAAACGAAAAATAATTAATACTAACAAAACTCTTTACTGTTAAAACAATATTTGCTTTTATAGTTTTGTATAGATGTGCATATAATTTTAACTTTGCAACAGAACCTTCACTTTAGTTTTTCATTATAAAACAATTCATAAAATTTAAGCACTTGGCACGGGTTGGATAAAAAGCGTAATCCAAATTTAAACTTTTACTAATGTTTCTTACTTTGTTTTATAATCTGACCTATTTTTGCGATAGCTATTAGGACTAATATAGGAACTGCCCCAGCAATGAATGGTGTTAACATATTAAAACCTCCATCATTCTATAAGTCATGACTTGATTATTGTCACATTATTCAATTATTGATTAAAAATATTATGTTGTTTTATATTTTGACGACGCATGTTCAATGCATGTGCTTCTTCTAATTCAGCTTTAATTGATTGCATAAGATAACCTTGCATTGCATCTACACTTTCATTTTTTTGTATTAACATTGCTTTAAATCGTTTTAAGACGCTCACAATTTCAAACTCAAAATCTTCTAAACGATAGAATGTATCATGATTACTATTAAACGATTTTTTACCTTTGAGTAAGACACTTTTAATAATACGAATTTCTCTAATTTCAAATTTATTTAAGTATTCTTTAATTTGTTGTGGTAGTTCCTCAAGTACTTGAAATTTTAAAGCATCATTATTAAATTCAGTGTATTCATGATTTGTATGATTCGAATGATAATTAGTATTTTTATTTATTTCATATGTATCATTCAAATCATTCGTATCACTAATATTAGTGTCACTAACATCAGTATTACTAATATCAGTATTATTAGTGCGACAATTTTTAAGTTCCGAACCCGACAATTTTTTAGTTCCAGTACCGACAATTTTTAAGTTCCGAACCCGACAATTTTTTAGTTCCTTTATATGAAAAGGTTTAGGGAGTTTAATATATAAATTATTTGCTTTTCCAAATGTTGCACGTTTGTTAATCATCAAACCAGAAACTACAAGTTCTTTTTTAATACGCTCTACTTTTCGTGTGCTAACACCTAAGAATTCAGCCATTTTCTCATTAGAAAAATGGCAATATATTTCACCACTTTTATCCGAAAAATGATTTTTGTATACACTATATTCATAACGGCTTAGGTAAACAGCGTAAGCGACAATTGTCTCAGCTTTAAGATTCTTATATTTAGGATTAGAAAATAATGAATGTGGTAACCGATAAAATTCATCAACATCATGAACATAGAAATATTCATCATAAGGTTTTTTAGGATATAAGCGATTCGGTTTATTTTTTCCAAGACGTATTTCTTCTAATAAACCAAATGCAATGAGTTGCTTTTTTAGGTTAATGACAGTAGGTTCAGATATATTAATTTTATTCATAAGTTCTTTATTAGTATAAATTGAGAATAAACGTCCGTTAGCATCAATAAATTGTGATTGAATACCATGTTGTTTGGCACTTAACTTAGATAAGTTTTGACGTTCGGTTATTAATGCATAAAGCAATTTAGCTTTTATTGATAGTTTGTTAAATGTGGAATCTTCGAATAAGAATTTATATAGTTTTGTAAATCGTTGTTTAGTCATAGTAAATACCTCTTCACATAAATTTAGGGTTGAGGTAATAAATCACAATACTAATTAAATTAAGATCTCTTTCTTGAATTGACATTACTTATATTATACAATTGATTCTACAAAATGGATTGAAATTTGAGCATCCAGAATAAATAAATGTATATATAGATAGCACTTTTCTTAATGTTTAGTAGTGAATGTTAGTATAGTGTCTATTACCTAAAGCGCTTAATCGCCCCAACGATTAAGTGCTTTTTAAATACATTAATGAACGTTAAGTTCATAGTAACAAATTCAAGAAAAATTAACAAAGAATATTGTAACATTCCTTTAAGTAACATGTTACATGTAACATAAAATATATAAGTGATTCTTTTTTTAGGTTATAGCAATTTGATCTAAACTAGACAGAAAGAATAAACATCAGTAACATGTTACATGTAACATCATAGGGGGTTTTTATTTGAGTGTAATAACAGTTGGAAATTTTAAAGGCGGAGTAGGTAAAACAACGGTAGCAACAATACTTTCTTATATAGCATCAGAGCAGTATGGTAAGAAAGTATTACTTATAGATTTTGATCCACAGGGGAACGCTACGCAAATTATGAAACGGACATATGTCGAAGCACCAGAGGAAAATGAATCGTTTATAGATATGCTTAGAACCGGAAATTTAGAAAATAGTATGATTCGGTTATCGTCTAAATTATCATTGTTACCAGCTGACTCTTCATTAGCTAATTTGTCTGATATAATTTCTAAAACAGATATTTTGAAGAAAAGATATATTTTAAAAAATGTAGTAGAAAAGATTAGGGAAATGTATGATTTTGACCATATTTTTATTGATGTACCACCGACTATTAACTCTGATTTTACTAATAATGCTGTATATGCAAGCGATTATATTCTTATGGTATTTCAAACACAACAATCAGCTTATGAAAGTAGCTTGTCTTTTGTAAACTTTTTAAGAGATAGAAAAAATGAATCGAATTTGCCTTTTGAATTGATTGGAGCTGTCCCAGTTTTGATTAAACGAAGTGGAAAAGTGGATGAGAAAATATTAAATATGTCTAAAAATGCATTTTCACAAGCTCTATTTGAAAATCAAATTTATCAAAGAGAAAGAATTAAAAAATTTGGTGCTGAGGGTATAAGAAATAAAGATATGCATGATAAAAAAGTAATACACATGTTTAATAAAGTTTATATAGAATTGGTAGATAGAATACAAGTGATTGAAAGTGAGTGAAAATAATGGCAGGATTTTTAGATGATATAGATACTTCGTCAGTTAAATATACTGAAAATTATAAACCTATTTCTAAAAGTACTACGATGCGTGTGGATACAAATTTAAAAAAACGTTTAAGTCAAATGGCATTAGATCAAGATACATCTATTAAAGCAATTGTTGATAATGTTTTAAATGAGTTTTTAGAAAAAAAAGGTTATTGAACTGGCATAGTAGCAGTAAAAATGAATAGCAATTAAAAAGTCACGATAAATTTATCGTGACTTTTTATGTGGGGAAATTTTTGATAGTATTTTGCTATTAAAATTATTTTAATTAAACATATTAATTATGGTTCTGTTGCAAAGTTGATTTTATAGTATTATCTTAACCAAAAGTACAATCAAAGAAATTGAATATATTTACGGATTATATAAAAAGAACCGCAAGTCTCTTCAAATCTACGAATTTTCTCCATGTCACGAAATTAGTCATATGTTGTCCAGTTAAGCGACCACTGATGTGATCAAATGGTGACTAGCTATATTTTTTCTGACTGTGCAACAGAATCGGTTGCCTTTAATATCTCATAAATCTTTAGGCTCTAAGGTTCAAGCAACACCTAAAAAGATATTAAAAAGTTCATAGCAAAATGCCTCGCTTCCTTTTTGAAGAAAGATTAATCAAAAACTTCCCGAACGGCGAGTAAGTCGGTTGGTCAATTCTGTATACTCATTCGCTACACTCATTCCGTTACCATTGACTCAACATGAAGATAAAATTATCTATTAGTTAAGATAATTTGCTAAACTAAAGACTGATTCAAATTGGATCAGTCTTTAGTTTTTTTATGAAAGTCATCCAAATTAACAAGAGATATACTTTCTAAAGCTTTTTCATAAAAATCAAATTCAGGATAAGTCTTCTCAGTATCAATTACTAATTCTTGATATTCATTTTCATTATCAAAACTAATATTATCGTATCCATATGATTCTTGTTTCCATTCTCCTTTTACAGGCATTGCAGGAAAATTTATCAATCTTTGTCTAACTAACCAATCAAAATAATCTAATTCATATTCAGGAACTATTTTTACCATTCCATTCCTCCTAAGTATAAATGTGTATTCTAACTTTTTTATAACATTTAATACCAAAAGATACAAAGATTATGAAAAATATTATAAATGTAATAAACAGTTTTAAAATACCACTCTTTTCAGTAATTTTATCTCAATTTATTTTCTTTACTCATGCAATTTTGCTCTAATCCATTCATACAAGCCAATAAATAAGCCTATCGTAATTATATAAGGTAATAATCCATAGGCGATATACCAAGCTAACGTCAAAAAGCCCTCAGAGCTTATGATTAAACACTTTAACTAATTTTTCATTTTCGTTTTTGATTTTATCTATTTCTGCTGTCATTTCATCTTGAATTTTTTCGTTTCCACATCATTCAATGTATCTCTAAGTATATGAACGAAATCGTTGTGTACTTTTATATTATTATATTGAATAACCGTCATCGTCTCTTTCAATTTGGAGCTGAGGTTCTGCATTTCTGATTCTTGTTTATCTCCTCGATGTAACTTAGTAATAGCTTGTTTTGTTTCTCTAGTTCTTTGATTAATGAATTGCTCGGTGTTATGTTTAACTACGTCCCAATCGACTTCTATTCCATCTGCATATTCTGTATATCTTGATTGTTCTTGTTTTTCATTTTGTCTTCTAAAGTCATTTTCCAACGCCTTTTGTCATATTCTTGACCAAGTGTTTTACCACGCACCGATTTATTGACGTTTTCAGGCTTATATGAGACGTTTTGCCTCTTACTCGAAAATTCTATACCTGATTGTGCTAAATGCTCTGAAAATCTCTCAAAATTGCTTGTATGTGTCTTTTTATTTTCAATCTTGTCTCTCAAAGCATCTTTCCATTCACGTAATTCACTGATATTACGTTCCAATAGCTCATAATTGGGTGCGACCAATCGACTGCCTTGTACTTTTTTAAAATATCCAATTCTATATCTTTTCTCTTATTTTCTAATTTTAATTGTTCTACTTCTGACAGCTCTTCTAATCCTTTACCGTAGGTATATTGTTTACCAACTTGTTGTGAAAATCTATAACTTTCCCCATTTCGATACCATCGCCACCAAGTTTTCACTTGTGTTCTATTTCTAATATTTAATTCTTTCATAATTTCTTTTGTTGAAAATCCTGCTGCTTTCATTTCAACTGCTTTATACTTTGTTTCTACTGAATAAGAAACTCTTTTCATAGAAAAAACACCTCCGCATGATTCATTTTATTATGAATTCAACGAAAGTGTTTTTATATAATTCCCACTAATTGGGGTCAGTCCATATCTTACTTACCTTTATAGTATTTCAATCGCTGCTCTCAGTCTTATGATTACTTTCGTATTCATAAAAAATCAAATTTTCTTTCAAGATCATATCAATCGTGCGAACAAGCGATACATTAATTCAAGTTTCTATAACTCGGCTATACAAAGATCGTTAGTAAAAGAAATGAACCAAACTAAGAATGACGATCAACGAATAAATTGGCGTGTCGATGAACAAGATAATACCCCTATGTATCAAAATTTTAAAGGACTTAGTATTTACTCTAGTATATTTCATCACAACATTCTCGATTTCTATTATGATGCCTTAAAAATTAATTTAGCTGAAGAATCTGTCAGTCGATACCAGTCTACTAATGCTCGGCAAAATATCGAGAGTCTGTTTTCAGTAAAATATTTAATGATGAAAGATTATCAAAATTTTATTCCATCTTATTTTAAGAAAGTTAAGTCACGTGGACAATATATTATTTATAAAAATCAACTTCCACTACCAAGTGTAAAAGTAACACAAAACATTTATAATCATAAAAGTTTAAAAAAACCTATAGATAGAGAGCATGCAATGATTAATGGTGCTATTGTGACATCAAAAGGTACAGCATATCACTCAAAAGTTAAAAATTTGTTAGACCAAACACGTGTATCAACACAAAATATAACACGATATTCAAACAATGAACTAACCGTTAATAAAGAGAGCGGAATAATCAAATTACATTTACCTAAGAATATAAGAGACAAATACAAAGATTTTTATCTCACTATGAATATTAAACGAGGCGATCCTGACAGTAATTACACTGTGAGCATCAATCAATATCATAATCATCGTCTATACAATGATTCTATATATCGCACGGGAATAAGCAAAGTGCTTTATCGAAGTTTACCAGACAAAAATGGTGATATTACGATTCAACTATCACCGAAAGGTAAGTTCAATTTGGAACTGTTAGAATTAAACGGTGAAAATTATGATACGCTAAAACAAGCACACCATCATGCTAACTTTAATATGCGTTATAAAGATATAAAAAACGGGGTAAAAGTTAACTTAGATCACCATTCTAAAGGACTTGCAGTCATTAATATTCCATATCGTAAAGGTATGCGTGCATACGTGGATGACCGACAAAGCAATATCAAAAAGGTGAATTATATGATGACAGGTGTCCCAGTTAATAAAAATGATAAAACAATTACGATTCAATATCGACCACCTTTTCTAAAAACGATGTTTTCTATCTCAATATTTAGTATAGTGGTGAGTATTGTATTCATTAGATTAAAGAATATAAGGAAAAGAAAGATGAGGATTCGCCATGATTAAAAATATATGGAATAAACCTATTAAACGTTTTACACTAATCGTTTTAGTTAGTTGTATATTGTCATTTATTCTATATGGCCCTTTTCTCTATCAATTTATAACTAAAGGTATAGTATTTAGTGGTAGTGGAGATGGCTTCAGACAAATGATGCCTTTTCAAATGTACCTTTATGAACACTTCACATCATTAAAAGGATTTTATGATGCTTCATTTGGATTGGGAGGCGACTATGTTAAATCACTGGCATATTATTATTCACTATCTCCATTGATGTGGATCAACTTCTCCATGATATGGATATTAGAACAAACTATCAATGTGAATCCTCATGACATCAGCTTTTGGCCAATAAACCAATTAATCATGGCATATGTGCGCACTGTAATCACATTTATTTTTTCATTTTATTTATTTAGTTATTTGCGACTTAAACCCGCACCAATGTTTATCGCAACTATTTTATATGGTATGTCTACTGTTGTTACATATTATAATTTTACTTGGTCTTTTTACGGTAATCTTTTAATTATGTTACCTATGTCACTTTGGGCTATAGAAAGATTCTTTAAAGAACGTAAAATAGGTTGGTTTATTTTCGCGATTGCTTATACATTATTCTCAAACTTTTATTTTAGTTACTATGAAGCAATTGTCATAGGTTTCTATTTTATTTATCGATTCGCTATTCCTCATGAGAAAGATATTGTGAATCGTTGGCAGAAATTATACATACTCGTATGTGCCACTTTGTTAAGTGTATTAGTAAGTATTTATGGACTATATACTGGTATATCTTCCTTTTTAGATAATGACCGAGCGCAAAATCCTAATTTCAAAATTACTTTTTTCACAAATTTATTTGAAACCAATTATAATATTTTTGCTGATGGTTTTTACATTACAATTTCTTTTATTGCTATCATTGCATTATTTTGTTTTAAATTATATCAACACTATTATTATAAATTGTTCGCAATTGCAACTTGGATTTTACTTATCGGTTCCTTTTCTCAATGGTTTGACAGTGCATTTAATGGTTTTTCATTACCCCAAAGACGTTGGGTTTACTTTTTAGCATTATCAACAAGTGTATTAATTGCATTGTTCATACAACATTTAAGTGAAATATCAATTAAAGAATACACCTTTGTTGCTATACCAGTATTCATATACGGTTTCATATTTATCGCACTGTCGGAAAGATCAGTAAAGTGGATGTTTGTTGCATTGATTTTAATCATAGTGTTATTTATATTTATTAAATATAAATCGTTGTTAACACGTACCTCAATGATGGTATTACTCGTTGTCTTATTTTTAGCTCAACAAGTCTTAATGACTAATGATTCCAGAAAAATTACTATCGAACCTTATCAAACGACTATCAAAACAATTAATGATTCGAGCTATAGAAGCCCTGTCCTAAATAAAAAAATTAAGTATATGCATCAAAGCTCTACAGATCCATTGAAAAGATTAGATTATTTTTCATACTATGCATTAAACTCACCTTTGATATATCACTACAACGGCACATCATTGTATTCCAGTATTTTCGATGGAGATATATTGAAATACTATGACCAGACGTTACAAATTAATATGCCTGTAGATAAAAATAGTACTTATCGATATTTAAATAATCGTGCAAACTTAATGTCTCTTTGGGATGTTCAAGATCGATTACGACATCCTGATGATTTAAATATGCCTTATGGTTTTAAAAAGAAAGAACTTATAACTGATAAAAAAGATCAATGGATTCACTCTGTTAATACAATAAATTATCCTAGTGCACACATTACTAATAAAATTTATGATGCAAGAAAACTAAAATCTCCCCTTGATAGAGAGCAAGCTATGCTTAAAGGTGTCGTATTGAATCATAAATCCCAAGCCAATACTGATTTTAAACCTAATCCTAATTTACTTTCTAATGCAAAACAAAACTTAAATCATGCGAATTGGATTGATAGTAAACATTTAAAAGTTAAACAGCACAATGGTGGCGTCACCCTCAATTTACCTCGCAATATAGTTAAAAATTATAAAGATATGTATATTGAAATGGATGTTGAATTACTGTCTCCTGACAAAGAGCATAAAGTAGGGGTTAATGAATATTCGCAAGAAAGAAACCGTTTGTCATACAAATACCGTCGTTTTGTTTCGCCAGTGACGATGCGTGCTAAAGCTTCAAATCAACTTAACATTAAGATGTCAAAAGGAGTTTATCGTTTTAAAGTAAAAGGAATTTATGGTGAAAACTATCAAACATTAAAAAAAGCTTCTCAACAGCTCCAACCAGTTAAAGTAAAAAAAGAAAGAAATGGTTTCACAATTATTAAAAAGAAAAAAGAACATGGTTATCTTGTCTTGCCAATGGTATATGCTAAAGGAATGCATGCAATGGCAAATGGAAAGCCTCTAAAGGTTCAACAAGGAAACGGTATTATGACTACTATTCCTGTAAAAGAGGGACAAACAAAGATAAAATTAAGTTATACCCCTCCTTATTTTTATTTATTAATCACTGTCAGTTGCATTGGGATCATTTTAAGCATTCTTTTCACTCATTACGTAAAAAGAAAATAAATTAGTTATTAATGATTTAAATAACTCAATATTTTAAATTAGAAGTATTTAAGATTGCTTTAAATTAACTCATAGTTCATTATGATGATTTTTAATTGATAGAAAACTATCAATTTTTTCGATTTTATTTACAAAGTTAAAACAAAGATCTAAACATTTTAGTGCTTTGTTTTTAACATCAATTGTCGGTGTCGAACTTAAACCTATGTTCAAGACTTACTTAATGTAAAGTTAGTTATTGACTGAATTAGAAAATAGCACTTTCATAGTTTTCATCAAAATTTTAGGCTTAATCATAGAAAATTTTATTTAGTATTCGGTGTAAAATATACAACCAATATGAATTCTGATTCATATCTTCAATAATTAGGACAGCAGTTTAATTTAAGATAAAATAAAAAAGCTTTCAAACTCTGGTAAAACAGAAGTTTGAAAGCTTTTTTCATTATGGCAAATCTTAAGCAATAAGTTGAAATTGGCAACTATAGTGCTTATAGACTGGCCTTTTATAAATTGTCGAATATACTGATTAGCGAATTTCTTGAATTCTAGCAGCTTTACCACGTAAACTACGTAAGTAATATAATTTAGCACGACGTACTTTACCACGACGTTTAACTTCAATTTTTTCGATTTTAGGCGTGTGTAATGGGAAAGTTCTTTCCACACCTACACCAGAAGAAATTTTACGAACTGTGAAAGTTTCTGAAATTCCTCCACCACGGCGTTTAATTACAACACCTTCGAAAACTTGGATACGTTCGCGAGAACCTTCAACGATTCTTACGTGTACACGTAAAGTGTCTCCTGAACGGAAAGTAGGTAAATCAGTACGTAATTGTGATTTAGTTACTGCTTCGATTAACTTATGATTACTCATTATAAATTCTCTCCTTCAACCTATGTTCTTGCCTAGACAAAAGTATAGCAGCGGATCATAGTGATTATTAGTGTTTTTTCACACTTGAATTATAATAGCATAACGTTAATCATTTTTCAATTTCTTTTTATAGGTTTCTAAAATTTCTCTATCTTTTTCAGTTAATGGATATTGTTCTAATAAATCTGGTCGCTTTTCATAAGTACGAATGAGTTTTTGTTCATGTCTCCACTGATCAATGTGCGCATGATTGCCAGATAATAATACTTCAGGAACACTCATATTTTTATATTCACGAGGACGTGTATACTGAGGAAATTCTAACAATCCATCTGAAAATGAATCATCTTGATGTGATGCTTGATTACCTAAGACGCCTGGAATAAGCCTCACTATTGCATCGGTCATCGTCATTGCTGGTAACTCTCCACCAGTTAGGACATAATCCCCCATTGATATTTCATCAGTTACAAGATGCTTACGTATGCGCTCATCATATCCTTCATAGTGTCCACAAATAAAGACTATATGTTTTGCTTCACTTAATTCTTGTGCAATCTCTTGAGTAAAGGGACGACCTTGTGGACACATAAGTATCACTCGAGTATGTTCATTATGATTTATGTCTTCCATAGCATTAAAAACAGGTTCAGGCTTTAATACCATACCTTGGCCACCACCAAATGGGTAATCATCAACTTGATTATGCTTATTAATAGAATAATCTCGGAAATTGATAGTATTAACATTAATGATTCCCTTATCTTGCGCACGTTTTAATATTGAATGGTTTAAAACACCTTCAAACATTTCAGGAAATAGCGTTAAATAATCTATCTTCATTAATCTAACAATCCTTCCATCGGTGTAATTTTAATCGTTTTAGTTTCTATATCAATATCTTTCACAACATCTTCAATATAAGGAATGAGATACTCTTTTTCACCTTTAACAACCCAAACGTCATTAGCACCTGTTTCAAAAATATTAATCACCCGACCAATTGGCGTATCATCATCTTTAAATACTGTACAACCAATAATATCCGAATAATAGTATTCATGTTCTCCTAATTCTATATCTTGGTGATCACGTTCTTGATAAATATAATCACCTTTCAAATGTTCAATTTCATTTATATTGTTGATTCCTTCAAACCTTAACATGTGAAATCCTTTATGTATACGATAAGAAGCGACCGTATAAACAATTTCAGTATTATTATGTTTTACAAGTAATTGTTCACCAGGTTGAAATCGTGTTTCAGTAAAATCAGAATTGGATTTCACCTTTACTTCCCCTTTAATACCATGGGTATTGACTATTTGTCCAACCTCTACCTCCATGTATGACCCTCCTTCTAATTAAAGTTTATTAAACTGAATCAAATATATATTAACACGTATGTATGTAACAAATAAATATGATTAAAAAAGGACGCCATAATGGCGTCCCAAAAAAACATAAGCTAATTATTTAGCATTCTTTTGTTCATCAAATTTTTTCAAAATACCTTCTCTAGATAAGATATTGTGAACTGTATCAGTTGGTTTAGCACCGTCGTGTAACCATTTTAAAGCTAATTCTTCGTCGATTTTAACTTCTGGTGCATTAACGTGTGCTGGATTGTAAGTACCTAATTGCTCAATGATACGACCATCACGTGGTGAACGTGCATCTGCAACTACGATACGATAGAATGGGTTTCTTTTAGAACCTAAACGAGTTAAACGAATTTTAACTGCCATTTAAATTACTCTCCTTTATGTGTTTATTATTTTTATTTTCTACAAGAATAAATAATAACAGTTACACAAATTTTTGTAAAGACTTTTTTCTTTACCAAAAGTAGATTTACGAAGTAAATCGTACTTTTGGTTATGCATGCGCTTTAGCTCATGCGTTTCTATTAATTTTGTTAATAATCCTTATAAAGGTTCAAAAAAATCAAGCACCGAAGACACTCTCGAGTTTCAATGCTTGATTTTATAAATTAAAATGGTAAGTTCATACCCTTTAACATATTTTGCATTTGGTTTCGTTTAGCTTTTTTACCTTTACCGCCACCAGTAAATTGTTTCATCATTTTCTTCATATCATTAAATTGTTTCATTAATCGATTAACTTCTTGTAAAGATCGGCCGGATCCTTTTGCAATACGTTTTTTACGTGATACATTTAATGTTTCAGGGTTTGAACGTTCCTTAGGTGTCATAGATTGTATAATCGCTTTAATATGATCAATTTGTTTATCACTCATATTAAGCTTATCTAAACCTTTCATTTTATTCATACCAGGAATCATTTTCATAATGTCATCTAAAGGACCTAAATTCTTAACTTGATCTAACTGTTCTAAGAAATCATCTAATGTAAATGATGACTCTCTCATCTTCTTCTCTAAATCTTTAGCCTTTTCTTGATCTACATCTTGTTGCGCTTTTTCAATGAGGCTTAAAACATCACCCATACCTAAAATACGTGAGGCCATTCGTTCAGGATGGAATAATTCTAAACCATCCAATTTCTCACTCATACCTACAAATTTAATAGGTTTTTGGGTAACGGAACGGATTGAAAGTGCTGCACCACCGCGTGTATCACCATCTAATTTAGTCAATGTTACACCTGAAACATCTAATTGTTCATCAAATGATTGTGCCACATTCACAGCATCTTGACCTGTCATTGCATCAACAACAAGCATAATTTCGTCTGGTTTAGAGATTTCTTTAACTTCTTGAAGCTCATTCATAAGTGCTTCATCAATGTGTAAACGACCAGCTGTATCAATGATAACGAAATCTAGATGTTCTTCTTTAGCATGTTTTAAAGCATTTTCAACAATTTGTTGTGGTGATACTTGATCACCTTCACTATACACAGGGATATCAATTTGTTTACCTACTGTTTGTAATTGATCAATAGCAGCTGGACGATAAATATCTCCTGCCACAAGTAAAGGTTTTTTGTTATATTTTTTACGCATTAATAATGCCAACTTACCTGCTGTCGTCGTTTTACCTGCACCTTGTAAGCCGACCATCATGACAACAGTTGGTGGTTTGTTTGCCATCTTAATGGAAGTATTTTCTCCACCCATTAAACTAGTAAGTTCTTCTTGTACGATTTTAATAACCTGTTGGCCAGGTGTTAAAGATTGCATGACATCAGAACCTAGCGCTCGTTCTGAAACAGTCTTAACAAATTCCTTAACAACTTTGAAGTTAACATCGGCTTCCAATAACGCTAATCTCACTTCACGCATCATCGTTTTAATATCTGCTTCTGTTACTTTTCCTTTACCACGCATTTTTTGCATCGTGGCTTGTAAGCGATCGGATAATCCTTCAAATGCCATAACGTTTGCCCTCCTTTATTATAATGATCACTACTCTAATTCTTCTAATTGAGTGATATATTGTTTAAGCAACTCAGGTTGATTAAGTGATTGTTTCATTAAGTTATATAATTCACGACGTTTCTCGAATCTTTGGTATAGTCGTAATTTCGATTCATAATCTTCTACTAAATCGCCAGTTCTTCTTATATTATCATAAACTGCTTGTCTACTCACTTCAAATGTATCAGCAATTTCACTTAAAGAATAATCTTGTAAATAAAATAATTCGAGATAATTTTTCTGTTTATTTGTAAGCAAACTTTGATAAAAATCAAATAGATAATTCATACGCAATGTTTTAACTAAATCATTTTGTCCCATTTTAGTTACCTTCTTCAGATTCAACGGATGAATTTCTAGAGATTTCTTCAGGAATATCTTCATTTTGTTCTATCATATCAGCAAATAATCCATATACATAGCTTTCAGGATTAAACGGTTGTAAGTCATCCATTTTTTCGCCTAAACCAACATATTTAACTGGAATGTGTAACTCATTTCGAATTGCTAATACAATACCCCCTTTAGCAGTACCGTCTAATTTAGTTAAAACTATACCTGAGACATTTGTAACTTCCTTAAATGAACGTGCTTGTGAAAGTGCATTTTGACCAGTTGTTGCATCCAAGCATAATAAAGCTTCATGGGGGGCATCAGGTATTGCACGATTAATCACACGTTTCATTTTATCTAACTCTTGCATTAAATTAGATTTATTTTGCAAGCGTCCTGCAGTATCACAAATTAAAATATCTACGCCTTTATTTTTTGCGGCATTAATCGCATCATATACTACTGCTGCAGGGTCAGAACCTTCGTTTTGACTCACAACTTCAACACCAACACGTTCTCCCCAGACGTTTAATTGTTGAATTGCTCCAGCTCTGAAGGTATCACCAGCGGCTAACATTACTTTTTTACCTTCTTGTTGATAACGATAAGCTAATTTACCAATTGTTGTTGTTTTGCCGACACCATTCACACCAACCATCAGTATGACATTTAAACGTCCATCTTCAATATTCATTGCTTCAGAATAATCGTCCTCTTGATGATAGATTTCTACAATCTTCTCAACTATAACTTCTCTTAAGTCTTCTGTTTCTTGTATATTACGTCTTTGTGCTTCTGTACGTAGCTCATCAGTTAATTTCATAACGGTATTAAAACCAACGTCCGCAGTAATAAGCATTTCTTCCAGAGCTTCGAAGAAATCTTCGTCAACTTTTCTATATCGAGCAATTAAATTATTTAACTGTTCTTGGAAGTTTTGACGTGATTTTTCCAAACCGGCTTTGAATTTTGCTCCAATTTTTTGAGCTTCAATTTCTTCAAAATCTTCAATCGATATCAAACCATCTTCGTCAAAATCAGCTTCACTTAATTTTTTAGGTTTCTTTTTGGGTTTGACTTGTTCATCAGAATCATTCGGGTCCATTGAATCTGAGTCACTATTAGCATTTGAATCTACAGTTTCATCTAGGTCTTTTTGAATATCATCTTCACTTTTACTAGAAAATTTATCTTTCAGACGTTTAAAAAAACTCATGCTTGTTCCTCCTTCATAACCTCATCTATTGTATTTAGGTTGACGCTAACTAACTTAGAAACACCAGACTCTTGCATTGTTACACCATATAAACGATCAGAAAACTCCATCGTTCCCTTCCGATGTGTAATTACAATGAATTGTGTTTCTGTAGATAATTCATTTAAATATTGGGCATATCGTATCACATTCGCTTCATCTAATGCCGCTTCTACTTCATCTAGTATAACAAAAGGTGCTGAACGAACTTTGAGAATGGCGAACAATAATGCTATAGCACTTAAAGCACGTTCACCACCGCTTAATAATGAAAGATGTTGTAATTTCTTTCCTGGCGGTTGTACGATGATATCAACGCCAGCAGACAAATAGTCATCTTCAGTTAAACGAAGTTCTGCTTGTCCACCACCAAATAATTGCTTAAACACTGTCGTAAAATGATCTTGAACCGCATGAAATGTTGTCTTAAAACGTCCTTCAACTTCTTTATCCATTTCATGAATGATTTGTTCTAAGGTTTCTTTTGCTTCTCTTAAATCTGTTCGTTGCTCATTTAAAAATGTGTATCGTTCATTCAACTCTTCAAATTGTTCTATTGCATTTAAATTTACAGGACCTAATTCATCGATTGACATCTTCGTTAATTTTACTTTTTTACGCAAATTGTCAATTGTTTCATCAGAATCATATTCCATTCTTGCACGTTCTACTGTGAGTTGATACGTGTCATTTAAATGATCTATTGCATGGTTGATTAATACATCTAGCTTTGATTGTTTTGCTTTAATATCTTGATAATGATTTTCTATAGAAAGTATATCTTGATGACATTTTTGAAGCTGACTTTCATTTATTTCGATTTTCTCATTAAGATCTTTACGTTGTTGTTTAATCTCACTAAGTTGTTGATTTAAATTTTGTCTTACATTTTCTTGTTGCTGAATTTGCTCTTTCAACTTTTCAAAAGCATCTTTACCCATCATTTCATCTGAATTAAACAATTTAATTTTTTCATTTACTTCAATTTTTTGATGTTCTGAATCGCTAAGTTGTTTATCTAAACGTTCATAAACTTGCTTTTGCGATTTAATTCGCTCTTTAACAACAGCTAAATCAGATTGTTTTTGATGTAGTTGTTGTTGTGTTTGATGTGTCGAAGCTTTTCCTTCTTTTGATAATTGTGTATATCTTTCAATATCACTTTCTAGTTGCTTCAATTGTTGTTGTATCTCAATTAAATGATTTTGTTTTTCTTTTAATGTTTCTTTACTTTTATCACTTTGATATCCATCATTTTTTTCAAATTCAAACTCTTCATGTTCATTTTTAAGATGTGCTTCTTGTGTTTTTAGTCTATCCAGTTCTAATTCGTGATGATGTACTTGTTCTTTTAAATTGTTGTACTGCTGACTTGCACTAAAATATTGTTCACTTAATTGTTCAGCTTGTGTTTTTTGTTCTTTAAACTGACGTTCAAATTCTGCTGTTTGTCGTTGATAATCTTCAAGTTGATTTCGCATTGTTGATAATTCATCTTTTTGTGACAATATACTTTTTGTTTTACGTGCTCCTCCTCCTGTCATGGAACCACCAGGATTTACAACATCACCTTCTAAAGTTACTATTCTTGTCCGATATCGAATGGCACGTGCAAGTTCATTTGCATGTTTTAAATTTTCTACAATGATGGTATTACCTAATAAATTTTCAATGATGTTTTGATATTTAGCAGATACATTTATGGCATCAGATGCAATATTAATGAACCCTTGTGAACCACGAGCTACATCTTTAATGTCAGCAGCTACATGTCTTGGTTGAATCACGTTTAATGGTAAAAAAGTAGCACGACCTAAACCTCTTTGCTTCAAGTACTGGATTGCTTGACGACCGTCTTTTTCATTATCAACAATAACGTGCTGTAACGATGCACCTAAGGCGGTTTCAATCGCTTGTGTCATTTCTGAAGGAACGTTAATCACTTCTGCAACCGCACCATGAATTCCTCTTAATTCTTTATCTTTTGCTTTCAAAATGTGCTTTACACCATTAAAGAAATACGTGTAATCTTCCTCTTGAGTAGCTAAACTATCAATTCTTGATTTTAACTTTTCATTATAACGATAGGCTTGATATAGTTTATTTTCATATTCAGATAGAAGTCTTTTAGAATCTGTCAACTGTTGTTCTAATTGTTGAATATTTTGTTCTACTTTTTCCATAGATTTCTTAGAACTTTGGTATTCCTTTTGTGTTTGAGTAATATTTTGTTGAATGTCTTTAAGTTGATTGAAAGCCTCTACTAAACGCGAATCTAATCGTGATTTTTTTGCTTCATTTTCATTGATTGTATGTTCTAAAAATCTTATATCATTATTAACAACTGATTGTTCTGACATCAATGTATAATAACTATTTTTAATTTCTTCTAGTTTTTCGTCGTGTTGTTCATCGGATATATAAAGAAGTGACTCTAATTCTTGAACTTCCTTGTTTAATTGCTTTTGCTTATTTTTTAAATCAGCTAATAATTTTTCATTTTGGGCTTTTTCATTTTTAATAGAATCAATTTGTGATTCTAAATTATCTAATTCTTCCTCATATCTTGCATTTGTTTCTGATTGGTTTTTCTTTCGTTCTTCTAATACATTTAGCTTACCTGATAATTGCTCATAATTCTCAGTTGCTTTAACTAATTCATAATTTAACTTTTCAATGTCATAATCGTTTTGTTGACGTTTACCTTTATATTTTTGTAGTAACTGATTGATTTGAGCTTGTTGACCTTCTTTCTCAGCCTGTTGACTCTTTAGGTGATTTAAACGCTCATCTAATCGCTGATTATCTTCAGTATAATGATCAATGTCAGATACTGTAACGATGACATCACTTTGCTCCATCTCTTTAGATAATTGCTTATATTCTTTAGCAATGGCCGCCTCTTCTTTTAACGGTTCCACTCGTCCCTCTAAATCATATAAGATATCTTCGACTCGATTAAGATTATCTTCAGTATGGTCAAGTTTTTGAATCGATTCAGCTTTACGTTTTTTATATTTAAGTACTCCGGCAGATTCTTCAATAATTTGTCGACGATTGATTGGTTTTGCATTCAATATTTCATCTACTCTTCCTTGAGAAATAATACTAAATGCTTCCTTTCCAAGTCCTGAATCGAGAAATAAATCTATAATATCCTTTAACCGTGCACGATCATTATTTAAATAATATTCACTCTCACCACTTCGATAGAGACGGCGTGTGACAACTAATTCCTCAGAATCAATTTGTAGTTTTTGTGAATGATTATCTAATTTAAGTTTTACTTCAGCAAAATTTTGAGCTTTTCTATGTTCAGCACCTGAAAAAATGATATCTTCCATTTTAGCACCGCGTAGTGATTTGGCAGACTGTTCACCTAGTACCCATTTAATTGCATCAGTAATATTACTTTTACCACTTCCATTAGGACCAACAATAGCTGTCACACCTTTATCAAATTGAACATTGGTATGGTCGGCAAAAGATTTAAATCCTATGGCATCAATTGATTTTAAATAAACCATTGTATTCTCCTTATCACAGTCGTGTTGAGTTGATAAGCTTGGGGCTATATTAACAATTATTAAAAATTATCAATATAGATTAAAGCTTTATATGATAATCAATCATAGATTATCATATTTTTATAATTATAATGATTTTTTATTTTTCATTAGTTTATACGCTTGTTCTGCTGCCTTTTGTTCGGATTCTTTCTTTGTCTTTCCTTTACCCTCTGCAACTGCTTTATTTTCTAAAATCACTTCCGATGTAAATAGTCTATGATGTGCGGGACCCTCTTCTTTAATTAATTGGTATGTCACATCTCCTTTATTTTGGCTATGCACATATTCTTGGAATTGTGTTTTAAAGTCTACGACACCAACAAGCTCGTCATCTTCTACATACGGAAAGATGACTTTTTCAGCAAAGGTCCATACTGAATCTAAACCTTGATCTAAATATAGTGCACCTACAAAAGCTTCAAATGCATCTGAAATAAGGGAAGGTCTTGTTCTGCCTCCTGTCTTCTCTTCACCTTTACCTAATAAAATCAGTTCGTTTAATTTAATTTTATTCGCAAATATCACAAGTGAAGGTTCACAAACAATTGTTGCGCGCATCTTTGTCAAATTACCTTCTGGTAAATGAGGATGTCTGTCAAAAAGATAGCGTGAAACCGTCAATTCTAATACCGCATCACCTAAAAATTCTAAGCGTTCGTTGTGTTCTAAACGATTCATATTAAAGTCATTAATAAAACTTGAATGAGAGAATGCCTGTTGATATAAATCAATATTTTTAAAATGTAATCCTAACGACTTCATTTTATCAGTAAATTTTTGTTGAAAATCATGTACCATTTCTTTCTTTTTCTGGTTAGCCACAACCTAACCTCCTAACTATAAATTTCAAAAGCTTAATTTAATTTTACGTGAAAACAGACTAAAACTAAAGAAAAAATCTGAGCCGACGAGAAGACGACTCAGATATTAATCATTTTATTTTTCAAGGCTGTTGATGTATTTAACAGCATCACCAACAGTGTTGATTTTTTCTGCTTCTTCATCAGGAATTTCAGTACCAAATTCGTCTTCTAATTCCATTACTAATTCAGCGATATCAAGTGAGTCAGCGCCTAAATCATCTTTGAATGATGCGTCTTCTGTTACCTTATCAGCATCTACGCCTAAACGATCAACGATGATGTCTTTTACTTTATCGAAGTTTTCCACGTCGCTTCACCTCCTTTTAAAGAGTCTTTTGATAGACTATTTTATTTTCCCATTTTACTTTCTAAAATACAAGTAGAATTTTAGAAACACTTAATACATAGGTATTTAGTGTTTTTTATACATGAACCTCAAGCTCATGTGTTCCTCTTTTCACTTAATACATAGGTATTTAGTGTTTCTTATACATGAGCCTCAAGCTCATGTGTTCGTTTGCTCATTTTCGAACATTACATATACATTCCACCGTTAACATGAATTGTTTGGCCTGTAATATATTTAGCTTTATCAGAAGCTAGGAAGGCAACAGTATTAGCTATATCTGTATCTTCTCCAAAACGTTTTAAAGGAATTTGCTCTAACATTTGATCCTTCAAATCATCACTTAAAGCATTTGTCATGTCTGAAACGATGAAACCAGGTGCTACAGCGTTCACTGTAATACCTCGTGATGCTAGTTCTCGTGCTGCAGTTTTTGTTAATCCAATGACACCTGCTTTTGTTGCAACATAGTTTGCTTGTCCAGGATTACCCATTGCACCAACAATACTAGTTAAATTAATGATTGCACCACTACGTTGACGCAACATTTGTGGCGTTACTTTTTGAATACAGTTAAACACGCCTTTTAAGTTCGTATCAATCACGTCATCCCATTCTTGTTCTTTCATACGCATAAGTAAGTTGTCTTTAGTTATCCCTGCATTGTTAACCAATACATCTACAGAACCAAACTGACTTACCACTTCTTTAATCATTTCTTTAACTTCATCGCCTTTTGCAACATTGGCTTGTATTGCAAAGCTTTCTACACCTTTAGCTTTAATTTCTTCAACAACTGCTTCTGCTTTATCTTTACTTCCAGCATAATTGACAGCTACATTATATCCTTCTTCCGCTAATTGCAATGCAATGCTTCTACCAATACCACGAGAAGCACCTGTAACTAAAGCACTTTTATTCATGATTATTCCATCCTTTCACATCTTCGAGTGTTTGAATTGAAGTGATTTTTACATCTCGATTTATTTTTTTGATAAGCCCAGATAATACTTTTCCCGGTCCAATTTCAATAAAGTGATCGACACCTTGATTAATCAACCACTCCGTTGATTGAATAAATTGAACAGGTGAATATAATTGTTTAACCATATTGCGTTTAATTACTTCAGCATCGGTTTCTCCCTTTGCATTAACATTCTGAACAACTGGATAATTAGCATTATGCCATTCAAATTGATTAATGAAATTAGCAAAATCCTCTTCAATAACTTTCATCATTGAAGAATGAAAAGGACCGGAAACAGCTAATGGAAGAACACGTTTAGCACCAAGTTCTTTGCCCTTTTCTACTAATTCATCAATTAAAGATTTATGTCCAGACACCACGATTTGACCTGGTGAGTTAATATTAGCAGGTTCAATTAACTGTTCTTTTGTAGATAACGTTTGACATATCTTATCAACATCATCATAATCCAAACCTAATACTGCTGCCATACCTCCAACACCGTTAGGAAACGCTTGAGCCATAAGTTGGCCACGTTTACGCACAATTCTAACCGCATCTTCAAAAGATAATACACCACTAGAAACTAAGCTTGAATATTCTCCTAAGCTATGTCCCATAGTATAATCTACTTTTAAATGATTTAATGATTCTAGTAACGCAACACTATGTGTTAATAGTGCAGGTTGTGTATTTTCTGTTTCTCCTAATTTCCCATCATTATCAGTAAACATCGTTTCTAGCAAATCAAAGTCTACTGTCTCTTGAGCTAAATTTAATACTCGAGTCGAGCGTTCCTCTTCATTATATAAGTCACTAGCCATCCCTACTTTTTGTGCACCTTGGCCAGGGAAGACAACTGCTATTTTACCCATTTTACTCACCTACTGTATCTTTCATAATTTGAACGATATTCTCTTCACCAGCAATTTTTGCTTGTCTAATTGCAGAATAAAATGCTTTAGCGTTTGAACTGCCATGAGCTTTTACAACCGTACCATCTAAACCTAATAATACTGATCCACCGTATTCAGAGTAGTCCATTTTCTTAGCAAATGTTTCTAAATCTTTTTTCAATACTGCACCAGCTAATTTATTTTTGAAGCTACTCATTATTGTTTCTTTCAACATTTTACCTATAGATTTTGCAGTACCTTCAAGATTTTTAAGAACCATGTTCCCTGTATAACCATCTGTTACTACGACATCAACATTTCCATCCATAAGTGTTTTTGCTTCAATATTACCTGTAAAGTTAAATGATTGATTTTTCTCAAATAAATCATATGCTTTTTTAGTTAAAGAATTTCCTTTAGCTGCTTCAGTGCCAATATTAAGAAGTGACACCGAAGGATTTTGAATACCACGAATTTTTTGAGCGTAAATATTTCCTAATTGCGCATATTGTAGTAAATGTTCTGCTTTAGCATCAGCATTGGCACCAACATCTAAGAACACAAATCCCTTGCCATCAGTAGTGGGCAATGTTACAACTAATGCAGGTCTCGCTACGCCTTTAATACGTCCAACAATAAATAATCCAGCCGACATTAAAGCTCCTGTATTTCCAGCTGATACACAACCATCAGCTTCTCCTGATTTTACCGCCTCAGCCATCTTAACCATCGAGCTATCTTTTTTACGTTTAATTGCACGTACTGGTTCATCTTCCATTTCAATCTTTTCAGTACAATGTCTAAACTCTATTCGCTCATGACTTAAATTGTATTGTGATTCGTCACCAAAAAGAATAATTTCCAAATCTTTAAAGTCCTCGACAGCTTTTTTAACTGCATCTAATACAATACCAGGCGCATCATCCCCGCCCATCATATCTACTGCAATTTTAACCATTTCATTCATCCTCACTTGTATAGTACATTTTGAATTTACCTTTAAAAACTAACATATCTGAAACATAAGAATTCACTTCAATAATATAATGCTTATCTGTTATATCTATGACACGGGCATCTGCTCGAACTGTATCATTTAATTTTACTTTTTCTTTAAATTCAACTTGACTTTCATGTGTCAATACTATTGGTTTATGTATAAGAGCTACACATAATGAGTTAGCTTGTGCAAATAAGACGTGCCCTCTAGCAATCTCACTTTTTGCAAAAACAGAATCAATTGTAATTTCAATTAAAGATTGTGCGCTAACATCAGGATTCACTTGAATCAAATCACCTATAATTTCATTGGCTTCTATTGATTTAATTCGTCCATAATTTTGTTCAGCTACCAATTTAATTCTTTTACGTAACTCAGGAATATTTAAATGCGTGCGATCTAAACGTATAGTTTGAATACTTACATCAAACTTCTCACACAATTCATAATCAGTGATGAAGGGGTTTAATTCGATAGCCTCTTTAATGGCTACTCGTCTATCGTTTTTCTTTAATTTCAAACGCTCACCCCTCATTTTAGTACCAAGTCTTAAATATTCCTTAAATATCATAACACTTTCTTTATCTATTACTCAACAATAAACTGTATCAATCTATATTCAGCTGATTGTATCTTTTAATAAAATCAAAATATATCTTTGAATAGTATAATATTTTTCTAATCGAAACGAATATGGCGTAAGTTTTGTTTAATAAACTCTCTTAAATGACTATATTGTTGTTCGAAAAATTGGCCAGATTGTATAAGTTCTGCTGCTTCATCTCTAGCAACTTCAAGCATACGATAATCTTCTACTACATTTGCTACAAGAAAGTCTGGAAGACCGCTTTGTTTTACTCCAAAGAAATCCCCTGGACCTCTCATTTCTAAATCTCTTTCACTTAATTCGAATCCATCAGTAGTTTGAGTCATAATGGTCATACGTTCAATACCTGTTTCAGTCTTGGGAGATGCAATTAATACACAATAACTTTGATGTTCACTACGACCAACACGCCCACGTAATTGATGTAATGTAGATAAACCGAATCGATCTGCATCATAAATCATCATAAACGTTGCATTAGGTACATTTACACCTACCTCAACTACAGTAGTAGAAACTAAAATATCTATTTCATGTTCACTGAATTTTTGCATGACTTGATCTTTATCTTCTGCAGACATTTTCCCATGTAATAATCCAACTTTTTCATTACCATAATCACTTTGTAAGGATTCATAAAGTGCCACAACATTTTGTACATCTTCTAAATGCTCAGAGCTCTCAATTAATGGACAGATGACATAGGCTTGTCTACCTTTTTTTAATTCATTCGACATTTGTGCAAGTACTTGATCATATTGTTCATGTTTGGCCCAACTTGTTTTTATAGGTTTTCTCCCTTTTGGTAATTGTTTAATTGAAGATACATCCATTTCACCGAAAACAGAAATAGCGAGTGTTCTAGGGATTGGTGTCGCTGTCATAAACAATACATTTGTCATTGCACCTTTTTCTCTTAGAATTTGTCGTTGGTTAACACCAAATCGGTGCTGTTCATCTGTAATGACTAATCCAACATTATTGAAGACTACATCATCTTGAATCAAGGCGTGTGTACCAATCAAACAATCGATAGTTCCATTTTCTAATTGCTCTAAAAGAAGTCGTCTTTTTTTCCCTTTAACAGAACCAGTTAATAAAGCTACGTTCATTGTATTACCAAATAGTTGTATTAAACTTTCAGCGTGCTGTTCAGCTAAAATCTCCGTGGGAACCATTAATGCAGATTGATAGCCTGCAGTTTTTAAGGCGTACATACAAATTGCTGCTACCACAGTTTTGCCAGATCCAACATCACCTTGTAACAACCGATGCATACGAATAGGCGCCTTTAAATCACGAAATATTTCATTGACACTAACTTTTTGAGCGTCAGTTAACTCAAATGGCAAACTATCAATAAATTGTTTTACTTTATTTATATCGTAATTAATTTCAATAGCCTCATCTGATGTCTTTTCTAAGCGATTTAACCATTGCATACGTAGCTCAAACATAAATAGCTCTGTAAATGCATAAGTCCGTCTAGCTCTTAGCAAATTTTGTTTATTAATAGGATGATGTAGTGTTTGTATTGTATAAGCTAAAGTTTCTAATTTATACTTTTCTCTGAGGTCATCAGTTAACCATTCATGAATTGTAACATCACTAAGCGCCTGTCTAATATTATCGCGTAACTGCTTTTGCTTTATTCCTTCTTTAATCCTATATATTGGTTCTAAATGAGTATCCTCTTGATTTTTTTGATCTTTAAAAAATATACGATTACCATTAATCTCTTGTTTATTACGATTCCATTTCCCTTTTATAGTGACAATACTATTTAGTTCAAGTTTCTTTTTTAAATAAGGTTGATTAAAAAATACGCATTTAACAGCGATATGATTTATCATAAGATGGACAGTTAGTTTCGATTTATTACGACCAAAAAAAGCAACAGTTGGACTGGAATAAACCTCACCTTGCACTGTTACAGTTGCTTGATCGTCTGCTTGATTTAAGTCAATAACAGTATTATCTTCATAACGTGTTGGTAAATATAATACTAAATCTTCAACTGATTTAATATTTAATTCTTCTAACAACGCTAAACGTTTCGGACCTATACCTTTAATTTTATCTAATGCATATGGGCTCTCAATAAGATGAACTTTTGACATGATGAATCACCTATTATTTTCATTATCTTTAATCTCAACATCTATTCTACCATGTTCAATTGATTAATTTGCATTTCACGGGTTAATTATATGAACACTTCACTATTAAAATTCTCATTAATATATAAAAATAACGATTAGTGAGTTAAATTCACTAACCGTTAGTTCGACTATTTATTATCAAGAAGTAAATAGCATTTCATTTATTCTACTGCGAAGAAATATTGATAAATAGGTTGTCCACCTTCATGTTGTTCCACTTCTACATCAGGGTACTCCGATTCAATCCAATTAATGATTTGGTTTGTAATTGAATTATCAGCATCTTCGCCTGAAATCATTGTTAAAATTTCGCTATCTTCATTAAGAAGTTTGCTGAGTAGACCTTTTACTGCATGAAATTGATTAACATCACTTGTCACAATTTTGTCTTCAGCTAGACCCATGAATTCATCTTTCTTGATTTCAATACCGTCTATTTTAGTATCTCTAACTGCAAAAGTAATTGAACCAGATTGAACAGTTTCCAAAGCATCACTCATATGGCGTTTATTATCTTCTAAACTAGATTCTAAATCATATTGGAATAAGGCTGATATTCCCTGTGGAATAGATTTAGTAGGAATCACTACAGTTTCAGCTTCTACAATACTAGCTGCTTGTTCACTGGCCATCATAATATTTTTATTGTTTGGTAAGATAATTGCACGTTTACATTGTGATTGTTCAATAACTTTAACTATATCTTCAGTAGAAGGGTTCATTGTTTGCCCTCCACTAATAATGTGCGTTGCTCCCATAGATTTAAATAATTCAGCAATCCCATCGCCTACAGAAATTGTAACAATAGCTGTTTCAACTGTTTTGGATTCATTAGCTTCTTTACTTTGAAGTCCATCTTGTTCCTTACGAATAACTTCACGATGTTGTTCACGCATGTTTTCTACTTTAAGTTTAATTAGTTCACCATATTTTTGACCATAATTAAATACATCACCCGGATGTTCTGTATGTACGTGCACTTTAACAATTTCATCATCATTAATTACTAATAACGAATCACCGAATTCACTCATATCATTACGAAATTCTTGCTCGTCGAATGCTTTTTTATTTTTACCAAATCGAACCATCATTTCCGTACAATAACCGTAAACAATATCCTCTGTATTAATAACCCCATGAAAATCATGATCATCATTAACAAATGATTCAGTATCAAGTTTAGGTGCTTGTGCTTCTATTTTTTCGCCTTTAAGACCCTTTAAGAAGCCTTCATAAACGCATAATAAACCTTTACCACCACTATCAACAACGCCTACTTCTTTAAGTACTGCTAATAAATTAGGCGTATTATCTAGAGATTCGCTTGCAGCTTCAATCAGATGTGCCATTAAATCAACGCAATCTTCAGCTTGATCCACGTAATCCATTGCCGCTTTTGCTGCATCTTTGGCTACTGTTAAAATCGTTCCCTCTACCGGTTTCATAACTGCCTTATAAGCTGTTTCAACTCCAGCTTGAAAACTCTCAGCAAACTGTTGCACGCTTATTTCTTTTTCTTCTTCAATATTCTTACAAAAACCTCTGAATAATTGAGAAAGAATAACACCTGAATTACCACGAGCCCCCATAAGTAATCCTTTTGAAAATGTTTTACCTAACTCTCCAATATTTTGAGATAAATTATTTTCGACTTCCTCACGACCAGAAGTAATAGTTAAATTCATATTTGTCCCTGTATCTCCATCTGGAACAGGATAGACGTTTAATGAATCCACTAAGTCTGCATTATTTGATAAATTTTGTGCCCCTTGTATAATCATATCGGCAAATAATTTACCATTTATTTTGCTAATCATTTCACGTTGTCCTCCTAAACCTTTTTCACTGTCTCATTTACACGTACACCTTGTACGAAAATATTTATTGAATTAACTTTCACATTTAGTGTTTTTTCTAAAGTATATTTAACAGTTGATTGAAGATTGCTTGCTACTTCAGAAATTTTCACACCATAGCTCACGATGATATACATGTCTACATCAATAATTCCGTTGTCTTCTCTAACTTTAATGCCTTTAGCATAGTTATCGTGTCCAAGGATTTCAGCGATACCATCTCTAACTTGTTGTCTTGATGCCATACCAACAATTCCATAACTTTCAACGGCTTTGCCACCAACTACTGATGCAATTACATCATTTGAAATATCAATTTTACCGTAGTCATTTGAAATTTCTAATGTCATATCTGTTCCTCCTGAAAATTTCAGAGTTTTATTTTTAAAGCGTTATGCCTAGGTTATTTAATTAATGCCTTAAATACTTTAAAAATCAAATCATTGTTGATGCTTTAAATTAATAAAATTTGTATTTTTAAAAATTAGGTTTACATTGTTTGTAAATTTATCTAATTAATTTAACTGTTTCTTTACAGTATCATACTATATAACTCCACATCACACAATTATAGCATAATAAATTGCATTTTATTGTAATTTTTATAATTTATAAAAGTCTTTATTGCCGACAATCTCATTATGTGTTATCTTATTAAAGTATATAAGTAGTAGTGTGTATTTATATTTATTAAAGGAGGTACTTTCATGGGTAAACAATGTTTCGTAACAGGTCGTAAAGCTTCGACTGGTAATCATCGTTCACACGCTTTAAATGCGAATAAACGCAGATGGAACGCTAACCTTCAAAAAGTTAGAATCCTTGTAGACGGCAAACCAAAGAAAGTTTGGGTTTCTGCACGTGCTTTAAAATCTGGTAAAGTTACTAGAGTTTAATAAATATAATGCACATAATAAAAATATCCTTATGTGGAGGATAAATTTTAAGACCTTAAAGGTGAGACCTTTAAGGTCTTTTTTAGTCACGACTACGTATTTTTAAAACTGTTCCTTGTTCAACTCGAATGATTGCTTCATTAACCTTTACTTCATTTGAAATTGTGAGTGTAGAGCCTAAATTTAAGTGTTCTTGATTTAAATTATATTTGAAACCCTGTAAAGTTAATATAGTTTTATCATTTAGAGGGATAAACGATATATATGGATAAGTACTATCTCTGTTGATTACATACTTACCTTCATTTAATAATTGAATATGATTTTGTTGATCAATGACTTTTATTTTTATAGATTGATGTAAGTATTGAGGTTTTTGTAAAATTTGAAGCACACCCATAAAGTGGTCTAACCGACCGCCTGTTGCACCATAAATTGTAATTTCTGTGTATCCTCTTTCAACTGCTTGAGCTACTCCTAAAGCTAAATCAGTATCATCTTTTTCAGCTTCAACCGGTTCGATTTGAAGATTTTTCATCAACATCAAACGTTCTTCATTATTCACTGAGTCAAAATCACCTACAGAAAATATAGGTTGAATACCTTGTTTTACGAGTATAAGCGCACCTCTATCAATACCTGCCCAATTAGAATCTTTTTCTTTTTCAAAAATATGATTAGGTAATAAACGTTGAGAACATAATAAATTAATCTTCACATTATCATTCCTTTAATAAAGATGTTACTTTTGCATAATCCTCTTGTTTAAAGAAGTATGAACCAGTGACTAACATTGTAGCACCCTGTTCTACACATCGTTTACTCGTTTGATCGTTAATGCCTCCATCTACCTCAATATCAAAAGTTAAATGATTTTCATGTTTAAGTTGATTTAATTGCTCAATCTTAGTCACGCATTGTTCTATGAATGTTTGTCCACCAAAACCAGGATTTACAGTCATTACTAGAACATAATCAACAATACTCAATATAGGTAAAATTGTTTCTACAGATGTTCCAGGATTGATGACGACACCTGCTTTTTTCCCTAATTGTTTAATTTGTTCAATTGCTCTATGTATATGTGTTGTCGACTCAACATGAACAGAAATCATATCAGCACCATGTTCGGCAAAAAGATTAATATAATTTTCAGGTTTCTCAATCATTAAATGAACATCTATTGGCAAATGAGATTGTTGTCTAACAGCATCCAAAATCGGAATACCGATTGAAATATTAGGGACAAATTTACCGTCCATTACATCAAAGTGTAATCCGTCTACCTTTGCTGTTTCTAACAATTGAAGCTCTTCTTTTAAATTTAAAAAATCTATAGATAAAAGTGATGGTAAAATTTTAACCATTTAGTATCGAACCTTTCTATTGGAAATTTCATTATATAATTGCTGATAATGATCATACCTGAATTGTGGAATTTCTCCTTTTTCAACGAGTGCTTTGACATGACATTGTGGTTCTTTTATATGATTACAATTACGAAACTTACATTGCTCTCCAGCTTCATGAATATCAATAAAAAAATCTTTTAGTTGTTCTTTTTCAATATGATTAAAATCTAACGCACTAAACCCCGGTGTATCAGCGATGTAACCACCTTTTCTATCGTATAATTCGACATGTCTTGTAGTATGTTTACCCCTATTCAATGACTTAGAAATATCATTTGTTTCTAACTTCAACTGAGGCTGATAACTATTTAAGAAAGTAGATTTACCCACTCCAGATTGGCCACTTAATACTATTAAACCGTCAGACCATTCATCAACAGTAGCAGTATAATTACTATCTTTTCCAATAAACTGCGTAGCATATCCTATTTTTTGATATATTTTTATTGTGTCTTTGATTTTAAGAATTTCTTGTTCGGAAGCTAAATCATGTTTAGTGATTAAAATTCTAGGTTTGAGATGATAAGAATGAGCAATCACTAAATAGCGATCTAATAATTGTGTTGAAATTTCAGGCTCGACTGCACTCATTACTATAACTAACTCGTCAATATTACTTACAGGTGGTCGTTTTAGTTCATTATTTCGGTCATGTACATGATGAATATAGCCCTCTTTTGTATTTTGAACTTCAAAATCTACGATATCGCCCACCACAGGTGAAAACTTCTTTTTTCTGAATAAACCACGTGGTTTGGTATCAAATCTCTCACCTTCTACGTCTACTTGATACACACCACTGATTAGTTTAACGATTCGACCAGTCTTCAAAAAGACACCTCTCATTTATATTTTCTTAATCATATTATATCAAAATACTAGTACTTATAATATAACAACTCAATTCAAGCTCAATGATCTACCTACAAATATATAGTTTTTAATAAACTCTAAAGACCAATTGTCTCATATTAATAAAACGAGCCTGCAACATATGTATTCATATGTACAGACTCTTCATCTTTTACAAGGATTTTTTCATTTTAATCAGATAATCATTTAAAATTATTTCAATTATAATCATCATTGAAAAGTTACACTACAAATTTATTATTAATTTATCATTAGTTGTTACTCATTTAGCCATCATAGCTCACATCTTTATCAGCTACAATTTTATTATCAACTCTTATGGTGTACCCAGCGTCACTTCCTTTTTTAATTTTCAAAGGAATATTAATTGTTTTATCACTTTTAATATTAAACGTTTGAACTGCTGAATCACCTTTATTTTCAATATCACGAATAAATACTTCTACTTTTTGACTTTTACTTTTTTTACCGGTATACGGTACTTTAACAGTCTCATTTTTAGTCGTTGTATCCTTGTCCTCCTCATCATCATCTTCTTCAGACTTTTCTCCTTTAGAAACCACTAATAGTATAGTAGAACCTTCATCAACAGTTTTATCCTTTGGAGATTGAGAAATGACATTACCTTTTTCGACATCATCGTTGTTTTCTTTTGTCACTTGAACTTTAAATCCTTTATCTTCAAGTTCTTTTTTTGCTGACTCATATGACTTATTTTCATAATTATTGACATATACTTGTCGAACACCTAATGATTCATAAATTGTAATATGATGATTATTAACGGCAACCTCACTATTAGCTACAACGCTTTGTTCAGAAATTAATCCTTTTTCATATGTTTGACTATAAGCTTGCTCAACGTGAATATCTTTAAATCCGATAGCCTTTAATTTTTTTAGCGCATCATTTTTCGACATACCTAAAACATTTGGCATCTTAACCTTCTCTGGTCCTTTGGATAGAACGATATCAACTCTATTCCCTTGTTCGACGCGTTCTCCACTATCTGGATTTGTTTTAATAATTTGGTTTTCAGGATATTTATCACTATAATTTCTTGATATGTCACCTACTTTTAGATGATGACTGTCTAATACCTTTTCAGCTTGTTTTTCAGTTTTCCCTTTAAGGTCAGGCATTTCTTCATATTTATTTCCAAAAACAGCCATAGCTACAAAAGAAAATAAACCAATTAATAATATTACAAAAATGATTGATAAAATTGCAATTTTCATTTTAGAACGTTTCTTGTCGCTTTTTTGATAATAACGTGGTTCAGACGATTGAAATTCTTGTTGCTTTATTGAATCGTTAACAATAGGTATTTGCATGGTTTTATTAAGGTCATTTTGATTTTGTTCATCATAGATTTTATGATTCAAATCATCTTTAGTGAGTGGTACCGTTTTAGTTTTATCTAGCTCGTATTTTTCTTCATTCAAACGATTCTCATGTAAAGCACTTGTTAAATCGTCACACATTTCTTGAACAGTATGATAGCGATGATATTTATCTTTCTCGGTAGCACGTAAAACGACATTACTCAATGATTGAGGTACATCATCTCTTTTATCCGTTGTTATATTTGGGATACTATCTTGAATATGCTTTATAGCAATACTCACTGCAGTCTCTCCATTGAATGGTGGCTCTCCAACTAACATCTCATATAATACAATTCCAATTGAATATATGTCAGTACTTTCATCAGTAGCTTCGCCTTTAGCCTGTTCAGGCGATAAATATTGAACAGTTCCTAAAACATGATTTGTTTGAGTCAGCGACGTTTCACTCAATGCTTTAGCAATACCAAAATCAAAAATTTGTAATTTTTTATTCTTATCAATTAATATATTCTGTGGTTTAATATCGCGATGAACAATTCTCATATCATGCGCATGTTTGATTCCACTCAAAATTTGTTCTGTAAACTGAATAGCAGTTTCTACACTAAGTGGACCATGACTGTGTATATATTCCGCTAAAGTAGGACCTTCTATGTATTCCATAACAATATAAAAACAATCGTCTTCCTCATCTACGTCAATCATACTGACTATATTCTCATGAGAAAGTTGAGAAGAATTATGTACTTCTCTTTCAAAACGTTTAAATGTCTCTTCTTTTTCACTTGGAGGAATCGAAATCGCTTTAATAGCAACTTTTCTGTTAAGTATTGAATCTACAGCTAAGTAGACAATACTCATCCCACCACCACCGAGTTTATCGGTAATAGTATAGCGTTCATTTATGACTTTACCTATCATACTTTATCACCTTCTAACTTTAAAAGGATAAAGCTGACATTATCTTTTGAATCATGGGCAAGCGCTAAGTCCAATAACTCATTACCATGGACGTCTAATGAATTATTTGAACTTAGTAGTTCTTGGATTTCATAATCTCTGACATAATCAGTAAGTCCGTCAGAGTTCAAAAGAAGATAATCATAAAAATGAGTTCTCTTGATAAATAAATCTGGAGAAACACGTTTATCTGTTCCCATGACTTTAGTAATAATATTACGTTGTGGATGATGAAATGCTTCATCTTTAGTAATTTGTCCAGTCATTACTAAGTGATTAACAAATGAATGGTCGCTCGTAATTTGATCCATCTGTCTCTGATTAATTACATAAGCGCGCGAATCTCCTACATTTGCTACAACAACTTGTTTGTCATAAATGATGGCACAAACGAGCGTTGTACCCATACCTCTGTAATCTTCATTTTCTTGAGCATAGTTGTACAGCTGAAAATTGATTTCTTTAATGTTCGAACGCAACCACGATTCAGCACGATTTATTTCAATTAGATTTTCTTCTTCAAAACGCTTTTGAAGTTCATAAGTAACAAACTGACTAGCTATTTCTCCAGCTTGATGTCCACCCATGCCATCGCATAATACTAGCATTTGTTGCTGTGTTTGATTGTAAAATATACCGCCAGCGTCCTCGTTTTTCTCACGATGTTGCCCAGTATCAGTGAAAAATTGTGCGTTTAACATATGTCTTTACCTCGTTTCTACTTGTCGTTCCTTCGCTCTTAATTGTCCACACGCAGCATCAATATCTGACCCTTGCTCACGTCTAATTGTAGCATTAATTCCTAATCTCTTTAATTCCTTCTCGAATTTAAAAATATCATCTTTTGGTGTCTTTACATAATTTCTTTCTGGGACATGGTTAACTGGTATTAAATTAACGTGGCAATTGAGATTCTTAATTAAATGTGCCAAATCTCTCGCATGTTCAAGTTGGTCATTAACACCACCAAACAATCCATATTCAAAAGTAACACGGCGATTTGTCTTTTCTTGATAATAACGAATAGCTTCCATTAACTTATCAACGTTATAAGCACGATTGATAGGCATTAATCTTGATCTTATTTCGTCTTTAGCACCATGAAGACTCACAGCAAAATTTATTTGTATATCTTCTTCGGCAAAATCATAAATTCTTGGAATAATTCCTGAAGTAGATACAGTAATATGACGTGCACCAATATTTAAACTGTTATCATCATTAACAATTCTTAAGAAATCCATCATTTCATCATAATTCTCGAAAGGTTCACCTATGCCCATAATGACAATTTGTGATACACGTTCATTCGTTTCGTCTAGTGCCTTTTGTACAGTTAATACTTGAGAGACAATCTCTCCGGCCTCTAAATTACGCTTTAATCCGCCCAAAGTGGAAGCACAAAACGTACAACCAATTCTACATCCTACTTGTGTTGTTACACAGACAGAATTTCCATATTCATGTCTCATTAAAACAGTTTCAATAGTATAACCATCTTGTAATTCAAATAAGAACTTGATTGTTCCATCTTTACTTTCTTGTTTAACAACAGTGGTCAATGTCGTCATTGCAAAATGATCTTTGAGAATTTGACGTAACTCTTTAGACAGGTTAGTCATTTCATCAATAGTATTCACACGCTTTTGGTATAACCATTCAAAAATTTGTTTTGCTCTGAATTTTTGTTGTCCGTGATCAATAAGCCATTGTTGCATCTCGTCATATCTTAAGGAGTAGATCGATTGTTTTTCGAAATTAGGTAAGAATTTGTTTCTCTTCTTTTTTTCTGCAGTTATCATCTCTAACTTTCCTTTCTTTTTATCTTGCTAATAAAGAATCCATCCGAATTAAAATCTTGTGGAAGTATCTGTAACGTTTTAACCTGTTCACCAGTCGCTGGATTTTGGAATGGTTCAAACTCAAAATCTTTATGTCTCTTTAAAAAAGTATAGATGACATTTTCGTTTTCCATTTGTTCTATTGTACATGTTGAATACACTATTGTACCACCAGGTTTAATATTATCTTTAACATTTTCTAAAATTTGTAATTGTAATTCTACTAAAGACTTAATGCTATTTTGTGATTGACTATATTTAATTTCAGGTTTGTGTCTAAGAACACCTAATCCACTACATGGTGCATCAACAAGAATCTTATCATACATTTTATCGTATACTTCTGTAGCATCATGTTGAAAAGCCTTGATATTATTCAATTTCAATTTTTTAATATTTTGCTTTATAAGATTTATTTTATGTTCATGAATATCTGTTGCATCGACGTGACCTTCTGGTGAAAGAATTTCTGCCATATGACAAGCTTTACCACCAGGTGCGCTGCACGCATCTAAAACTTTGTCATCTCGCCCTAGGTTCATTACATAAGCTACCATCATTGAACTTTTATCTTGAATAGAGATATAACCTTCTTTAAAAGCGTTTGAATTAACCACAGGCATACCTGATATATGAAGACAAAATGGTAACATATCGTCTTTTTTAACGTGGTAACCTTCCTGTTCTAACTTAGAGATAATTGAATCAATAGAATCACGAGATATATTGGCGCGCACGGTTGTGGTTACAGTCTCTAAAAAAGATCGTGCAATGTTTTCAGTTTTTTCTACTCCAAAATGTGTAACCCAATGATCAACAATCCATTTGGGAAGACTATATTGAATTGCAATTCTTTTTTTAGTATCATCTATATCTTCAAAGCTTGGCAATTCAGTGCGCATTACTGTTCGTAATATACCATTGACTATATTCCCTGTGTGAAAGCCACCACGTTTCTTTGCTATATCTACCGCTTCATGAATAATAGCATGGTTAGGTATTTTATCTAAATATAAATATTGATATAAACTCATCCACAGTAATTGTCGCACCCATGATTTGATTTTAGTTTTGATAAAAGGCTTTAGTAGATAATCTAACGTGTATTTTCTTTTTATTGTTCCATATACTAATTCTGTGAACAAATTTTTATCTACTGTATTAATGTTATTTGTAGATAGAACTTCATTAATTTTCAAATTACTATAAGCACCTTTATTTAGGACGTCGTTGATTGTTTCTAATGCATATGTTCGCACTGATTTCATCATAATAGAACTTTCCCAACTAACGACTCTTGTACACCACTTAAATAATCAGTAACTTTCATGCGTTTTTTTCCTGCAGGTTGAATCTCAGTAAGTGCGATGGCATCATCAGAACCGGTAGCTATGATGAGTTCATGCTTAGTAGTTTCAATAATTGTTCCTGGATTACCTTTTTTCCCTTTCACAATGAAAGCGCTAAATAATTTGAGATTCTTTTCATTCATAGTTGTATAAGCAACTGGCCATGGAGACAGTCCTCTAATATGGTTATGAATTGCTTGTGCACTCATATTCCAATCAACTCTCTCGTCTTCACGACGAATATTAGATGCAAATGTTGCAAGTGCATCATCTTGAGGGATACTGTCATTGGTATTATCAATGATACTAGGAAGTGTCTTCTTTAATAATTCGGCACCTAAAAAGCTTAATTTATCATGCATTGTGCCAACATTATCTTCTTCTTCAATACGAATTGATTGTTGCGAGATGATATTACCTGCATCAAGTTTTTTAACCATATACATAATCGTGATTCCAGTTTCTTCTTCACCATCAATTATAGCCTGATGTATAGGTGCTCCTCCTCTATACTTAGGTAGCAATGATGCATGGACATTAATAGCTCCTAATTTAGGTGCATTGAGTAAGGACTCTGGTAATAGTTGACCGAACGCAGCCGTTACTATTAAATCTGATTCTAAAGAAAGTAACGATTCTAATTCTTGAGAATCTTTAAGTTTTTCAGGTTGATATACCGGTATTTGATGCTTTGTAGCTACTCTTTTTACTGGTGGTGGTGTCATCACTTTCTTACGTCCCACTGGTCTATCAGGTTGTGTCACTACAGCGATAACTTCATGCTCAGCAATTAACATCTCTAAAATTTTCGTTGAAAAATCAGGTGTTCCCATAAAAATGATTTTACTCATTGTCAAAATACGCCTCCACTTCAGTTTCATTTAATATATGATGTGCTCTTTTGGTAAATTGAATTCCATTAAGATGATCAATCATATGTAAAATCATGCGTGCAATATCGTCATATGCAGTTAATTCAACTGCATTTCCATTGATATCATAGCTTTGTACAGTGATCATTTTGCTACGTTTAACTTCTCCATATATATGAGGTAAACTGATTGAGCCTTCTAAGTCAGAAACAGTCTCTTGAGATTGACTTTTAACGACAGGATTAATAAGTTGTAATAACCCTTCTTGTTCCATATCGATGAGTGCAACACTTTGATCTACTCCAATTTGAGGTGCACTAATTGCAGCAGCTTCCTCATGATATAATGTATCTTCCAAATCTTCCAATAACACTTTTAGTTTTTGATCATACGTGCTTACAGGTTGAATTGTTTTATTCAAAATAGGATGTGTTGAATTTACTAATTTCTTTACAGTCATCACTTAGGCTCCTCATTAAAATTCATCATATCATTATAACTTACTTAGTATGAAATTGCGACCTTTCGAAGTAAGCTTATATCTTAATCTCCTCTTCGTTCACCTCATACTTTAGAATGAAATATCAAAGTTATAAAGTAAAACAATTGCGTAATTTTGATTAAATTATAAAATAAGAAATGTAAGATATATAAAGTATTATGCTAAAGGAGTTGATATAAATGGAAGTTAATAAAGTCATTTATATTTTACTAGCAGTCTTTCTTGGTAGTTTTGGCATCCACAAATTTTATGCTGGTAAACCAATTCAAGGATTATTGCATATTCTATTTTGTTGGACTGCTATCCCGCATGTGTTAGCAATTATTAGTGCAGTTTTAACATTATTCAAACCTGCCGACGCAAACGGGAACGTCAGAATGTAAAATTAATTTAATGTCCATATGACGCATTTTAGTTTGATTTATAAGAATAGCCTCAAAAAACATCTAAAGTGATGGATTTTGAGGCTTTTTGATGTTTGGCACTTCATTCACATCATCATTTGTGGATTGATATCAATTTTTAATGATAGTTTATCCTTTACATATTGATCATGATAATAATCATCTAAATATTGTAACGCTTGATGTAATTGAGGCTCACTCTTATATTTTACTAGTATTTGAAAACGATACTCATTGTTAATTCTTGCTAGTGCTGCTGGTGAAGGGCCTAACACGAATGCTTTTTCACTTAAGTGCTGTACTAAAATTTGATGTATATGCTTAGAAGCCATCATGACCTTTTTTATATCAGTATGTGAAATGGTAAAGTTAATCAAAAAATAGTAAGGTGGATATTTTCCTAATTTTCGATAATTCATTTCTTTTTGATAAAAAGAAAGATAATCGTTTAATTTCACATCCTTTATTGAATAATGATCAGGATTGTACGTTTGTATGATAACTTGTCCTTCTTTTTCATGACGACCTGCGCGTCCAGATACCTGAGTTAAAAGTTGGTATGTTCGTTCACTGGCACGAAAGTCAGGTAAGTTTAACATAGTGTCAGCATTGAGCACACCAACTAGAGTAATGTTAGGATAATCCAAACCTTTAGCAATCATTTGCGTACCTAATAAGATATCTCCTTTTCCTGCTTCAAAGTCATTTAACAATTTCTCATGTGCACCTTTTCTTGAAGTTGTATCAACATCCATCCTTATAATACGAGCATGAGGGAATTCTTGTTGTAATAATTCTTCTACACGTTGCGTTCCAGTTCCGACTTGTCTGATATGATCACCTTCACAATTTGGACATTGAGATGGTGGATTTTCTTGATAACCACAGTAATGACATTTTAATTGATCGGTTGTTTTATGATATGTTAACGAAATATCACAATGGGGACATTGGGGAACGTAACCACAATCTCTACATAACATAAATGAAGCATATCCCCTTCTATTTAAGAATAGTACTATTTGTTCTTTTTTATCCAACCGTTCTTGTATCGCTTGTCTTAGTGCTATAGAAAACATGGAACGATTACCTTCACTTAATTCTTCTCTCATATCTATAATATCAATATGCGGTAACGCTTGTTGATTGACTCTATGTGGCAATGACAACAACTCGTAAACATTTTTTTCTGCTCTAGCATATGACTCAAGACTCGGTGTTGCGCTACCTAAAACTACAGGACAATGATGAAATTGACTTCTCCATTGTGCAATATCACGTGCATGATATCTGGGATAATCTTCTTGTTTATATGTAGATTCATGTTCTTCATCAATTATAATGATGCCTAAATTTTTAAACGGTGCGAAAATACTTGAACGAGCACCTACACTCACTCGAGCTCGACCGTCTCTAATTTTTTGCCACTCATCATAACGTTCACCTTTTGAAAGTCCGGAATGTAATACCGCTACATCATCTCCAAATCGACGTTTAAATCTTAGCACCATCTGAGGTGTTAAGGCGATTTCCGGCACTAACATCATGGCTTCTTTACCTTTATTAAGAACTTCTTCTATTGTTTGAAGATAGACTTCGGTTTTACCTGAACCTGTGACTCCGTGTAATAAAAATGTTCTTTCTTTTTCATCATGAATATAATGTTGAATAGCTTCAAATGCATCTTGCTGTTCTTTAGTTAATATCCTCTTTTGTTCTTGTTCAAATATACGATTTGCATAAGGATCTCTGAAAACCTCGGCGGTATATTTTTCAATATAACCTTTTTTGATTAAAGAATCTAAACTCGAGTGAGAGAAGCCCATATCATTGATTTCTTTTAAAAACACTGTTCGATGAGACTCTTCTAATAAAAATGCATACAAATCATATTGTTTTGTATATTTCTCGAGTTTTGCAAGTACTTCATCACCATTCAACGTATTAACTACGCCAACAGCTTTTTGAGTTTTCTTTTTTGTGTTTTGAGAAAGTATCGTGACCTCTTCAATCAATCCTTGATTTAACAAAGTCAACATTTCTTCTAAATCATTGTTTTGCTGAGCTTCTTTATATAAGTAATAACCGTCATTGTTAAATAGCGCTTTGGTTTTTGAAGATAAATTTTTTGGATCGATAATTGAAAAAGCTTTCTTATACTTTGCTTTAATGGCACTTGGCAACATCGCTTCTAAAACAGAAATACGTTTCATCACATGATAATGGCTCATCCATTCGCTTAATTGAATCAGTTCGGATGTTAATTCAGGTTTAATATCACGCACTTCTTTTATTTCTTTTAGTTTCGATATATCCATATTTCCATCTGGTTCTTGTTGAATATTCATAACGTATCCTTGTATAGTTCTAGGGCCAAAAGGTACCACAACGCGAACGCCAATTTGAATCACACGTTCTAAATTTTTAGGAACGATATAATCAAATTTAAAATCGACACTTTTCGACGGAATATCAACAATTACTTTTGCAATCATTACTGCCACCTAGTTTCTAAAATTTCTATAATTTGATGTGCTAAAGCTGATTTTTTTCCTTTCTTAATATTTACTTTTTCATTATTTTTAAAATGCATAGTTAATTCATTGTCATCTGAACTAAAGCCTATGGATGTATCACCTACATTGTTCGAAATGATAACATCTGCATTTTTTCTTTTGAGTTTGTCTAGAGCATACTGTTCAATATTTTGTGTTTCAGCAGCAAAACCAACAAGATATTGGTGCGTTTTATTTTCTCCTAAGTATTTTAAAATATCCTTTGTACGCTTAAATTGAACAGATAATCCTCCTTCTTGTTTTTTTAATTTATGTTCAAGTATGTCCATTGGTGTATAATCAGACACCGCCGCTGCTTTAATCACTATATCTTGTTTCGCAAAGCGTTCGGTTACAGCTTGAAACATATCATCTGCACTCTTAACTTTTACTACATTAATCCCTTCAGGTAGAGATAAGTGGGTGGGACCACTAATTAAAGTTACGATTGCTCCCTTATCTCGTAATGCTTCAGCTATAGCATATCCCATTTTTCCTGATGAACGATTTGATACGTATCGAACAGGATCAATAACTTCAACTGTAGGCCCAGCTGTAACTAATGCGCGCTTTCCAGAAAAAGAGCTTTTTACAACATTCTCCTGTTGAGTAAAAAATTTATTAATAACAGATAGGATTTGCATGGGTTCTTCCATTCGCCCTTTTGCTACATAACCGCATGCTAAATAGCCACTACCAGGTTCAATAAAATAATATCCGTCTTGACTTAGCACTTTCATATTATGCTTAGTACGCGGATTGTTATACATATTTACATTCATTGCGGGTGCAACGAATTTTGGTGTTGTTGTAGCAAGTAATGTAGAAGTAATTAAATCATCAGCAATTCCAACACTTAATTTTGCGATAGTATTAGCAGTTGCTGGCGCGACTATAATCGCATCTGCCCAGTCTCCTAATGATACATGTTGAATCTCTTCAGGATTTTCTTCTTTAAATGTATTTGTGTAAACAGGATTTCTACTGATTGCTTGAAAAGCTAGTGGAGTAACAAACTCTTGAGCATGATCAGATAGCATAACTCTTACATCATAGCCGGATTGTATTAATTTACTTGTTAAATCAATTGCTTTATATGCTGCGATACCGCCTGTAACAGCTAATAAAATATGTTTCATTATTTATATTCTCCTTTAATACTTTATCGATACGCCTAAATTAGAAATGGAACGGAATAATAATTTAGTTATGTGTTATCTATTAATTATCAAATTTAAAGGCAACTTTGGCTATGCAAAAGCGCATCCTTCGTAAAAAGAGAGCGGAATAGAATTCATAATAAATTCATTATCCCACCCTGTCGCAATATGACCTTAAATAGAGAATCTAACAAAATTTTCATAACAGAAACTCAGACCCTGACACGTTTTATTTTAAGTATATTTTCAGGGTAGTCAATCTACTGCGAAGAGATTTAATGGCTAAAACTAGTCATTTATGTTTCAGATTCATTGACGACATATTTATAATTATTATACACAAATTAATCATTAAATTAAAAAAGTGACTATTACTAAATATAACTTTCAAGTTGGACAAAGAATTTTAGTCAGATTTCAAGCTTGTTTTAAGCGCTATTCAACTATTTTGTATGTTACTAGTAATTAAAAAACCTAGGACAATTTTTATGTCCCAGGCTCTACCAATATTAATAAAACTTTATCCTAAATACTCTTTCGGTACAACAGGTTCTATTTTACCATCAGCAATTTCTTCTAAAGCTTTTCCAACAGGTTTAGCTGAATGGTACTGATCTAAAAGCGCTGTTTCGCGTTTTTCATCTAATTCACGTGCTCTTTTAGCCGCCGTAGTGGCAATAAGATATTTTGAATTCACTTTTGCAGTAAGTTGGTTTAACGGTGGATTTAACATTATTTTTTGACCTCCAGTAACATTTTTCTATATTTAGCTTCGATTCGCTCTCTTTTTAAATGCTCAGCTTCAACTATTGACTGAATTCGATTCTTAGCGAGTTCAACCTCGTCGTTAACTACAACGTAGTCGTATAAATTCATCATTTCTACTTCTTTTCGTGCCTCGTTCACACGACTTTGAATCTTTTCATCTGATTCAGTTCCTCTACCAACAAGACGTTCTTTCAAGTCATCTAAACTTGGAGGCGCTAAAAATATGAACAACGCATCTGGAAATTTCTTTCTTACTTGCTTAGCACCTTCAACTTCGATTTCTAAAAAGACGTCATGACCTTCTTCCATAGTATCCTTTACATATTGTACAGGTGTACCATAGTAATTACCTACATATTGTGCATACTCAATAAACTGGTCGTCTTTAATTAACGCCTCAAATTCTTCCTTTGTTTTAAAGAAGTAATCTACACCATCAATTTCACCTTCACGCATATGACGTGTCGTCATTGATATAGAATACTTATATGAAGTAGTTGGGTCTTCAAATATCTTCTTTCTAACAGTTCCCTTTCCAACACCTGAAGGGCCTGAAAGAACAATTAACAGTCCTTTTTCCTTATCCATGCCTTACGACCTCTCTAAGCTATTCTTCTATTATTTAAATATAATATCATATTGCTACGATATATGTATAGCCGTACTTTGTTATAGAGTCAAATTCATCTTATTTCGTCATATCTTTAAAATTTTTAAGCACTTCAATTCGCCTTTATAAATTGCTATAAAAATTAAGAATATTCAACTTTAAAATAATTTACAGTCTTTAATCATGACCTCTCAGTTTACGCATGTTACAATATGATGAATGAAAAAGTATAAGGTGGCAGATAATTATGGCATATGATGGCTTATTTACTAAAAAAATGATTGAATCATTACAAGGTTTAGTCTCAGGCCGAATTCATAAAATAAATCAACCAGAAAATGACACAATAATTATTGTAATAAGACAAAATCGTAAAAATCATCAACTACTTCTATCGATTCACCCTAGTTTCTCTCGTTTACAATTAACCACTAAAAAATACGACAATCCATTTACCCCACCAATGTTTGCAAGAGTTTTCCGTAAACACCTTGAGGGAGGCTTTATAAAAGCAATTCGACAGGTTGGTAACGATAGACGTATAGAGATTGATATCGAAAGTAAAGATGAAATTGGTGATACAATATATAGAACTATCATATTGGAAATAATGGGTAAACATAGTAACCTTATCCTTGTCGATGATCAACGTAAAATCATCGAAGGGTTTAAACATCTAACTCCTAACACAAATCAGTACAGAACCGTTATGCCTGGCTTCAAATATGAAGCACCACCAAATCAAAATAAAATCAATCCTTATGAATTAACAGGACAAGAGGTATTAAAATATATAGACTTTAATGCTGGAAAGATTGCCAAACAATTACTTAATATATGTGAGGGCTTTAGTCCGCTAATCGCTAATGAAATTGTGAATCGTCGTCAATTTATGACTCAAGAAACATTACCTGATGCTTTTGATGAAGTCATGGCCGAAACAAAATCAGCACCTACCCCTGTCTTTCATAAAAATCATGAAACAGGTAAAGAGGACTTCTATTTCATGAAACTTAATCAATTCTATGATGATATAGTTGAGTATCATTCACTTCATGAACTATTGGATCGCTTTTATGATGCACGTGGAGAGAGAGAAAGAGTCAAACAACGTGCAAATGATTTAGTCAGATTTGTACAACAGCAACTGCAAAAACAACAAAATAAATTGAGTAAACTTATCGATGAGTATGAAAGTGCTAAAAACAAAGAAACTCAGCAATTATATGGAGAGTTGATTACAGCTAATATATATCGTATTCAACAAGGTGACGATTCTGTTATAGCGTTGAATTACTATACTGGTGAAGAAGTAAAGATTCCACTTAACCCTACAAAATCGCCATCAACTAACGCTCAATATTATTATAAACAATATAACCGTATGAAAACACGGGAGCACGAATTGACTCATCAGATTAAACTTACTAAAGAGAATATTGATTACTTTGATAATATTGAACAACAGTTAAAGCACATTACCGTTGATGATATCGATGATATTCGCGATGAACTTGCTGAACAGGGATTCATGAAGCAAAGAAAACAAAGTAAAAAGAAAAAACAGTCTAAAATTCAACTTCAAACGTATCATTCTACTGATGGAGATACGATATTAGTAGGTAAAAATAATAAACAAAATGATTATCTTACCAATAAAAAGGCACGTAAAAATCATTTATGGTTTCATACAAAGGATATTCCAGGATCTCATGTTGTCATACTCAATGAGAGTCCAAGCGAAACAACGATTAAAGAAGCGGCAATGCTAGCTGGGTACTTCTCTAAAGCTGGGAGTTCAGCTCAGATTCCTGTAGATTATACAGAAATTAGACACGTTCATAAACCTTCTGGAGCAAAACCTGGATTCGTGACATATGACAACCAAAAGACCCTATTTGCAACACCTGATTATGATCATATTCAACAAATGAAAGAATCATAACATTAAAAAAGACAGCAGAATTGAATGCACATATCATTCAACATTCTGCTGTCTTTTTAATCTATTTGTTTTCTGGTAAAGCAAGTTGAAAACTCACGCCAAATTTATCTTGAACCCATGCAAACTCTCTAAATGGTGGCATTTCTGTTTTAGGCATTAAAATGGCGCCTTCATTTTTCAAACCATTAAATAAACGTTCCATCTCCATAGTATCCTTAACAGTGACATATAGTGACATTGCTGGATTCATAGGCAACTCTTCTCCACTATTTGCATCTATTGCCATAAATACTTGGCCATTTAGCGTAAAGATGGAGTGTTGTACTGATCCAGGTGTGCCCGGTCCTTCTTCGCCATACTTCACCATTGTAATAATTTCACTATCTTCAAATAAACTTGTGTATAATTGAATTGCTTCTTCAGCTTCATCATTAAACATTAAAAACGTCGTAATTTTTGGTATGTCCATGTGCTATTCCCTCTTTATATCGTATTCTTGTTATTTAAAAATCAATCTTACTTATTATTTTAACATGTATGTCCTTTCATTGTAGAATGTAGTTATATAGGATTTAAAAAATTAGAACTTTAATATAGTTTGATTCTTAATTTGATTGATAGTTCGATTAAGATTGGAGGCGTTGTTATGCTCATACATTATGGTGTGCCATTATTAATATTTGCATTAGTTCTATTAATTGGATGGCTAATGACTAAGATGTTTATACGTTAATTTTGAGTAATTATTATAACCTTTGATTTATCGTAAATAATGCGTGTAGAATTTATTGATTTGAATATAATTATTTCAAATATGCATTGAAGGTGAAGTACAATTGTACGATGAATTGGAATACTCTAGTGATTTTTCTTCTCAGCTTATTTCCACAATTCATTCTGACTTTATAATAAAAATTTACTATGATTTCGAAGTTAATTCATAAAAACACTCCGAAAGTTGATTGAATCATCACTTTTGGAGTGTTTTTAGAATATCGATTTATAGTTAATGATTTAAATTTTTCTTGGCACGTTTAAAAATTTCAATTGAATGTTTAAATACTTCATCATTCATTGTTTTTAAAATATTTTCATTATTAGAATGGTCTGATTGAGAATCAGATGGAATTCTATAATCATCTCGTCTATAAAGAAACTCATTACAATGTTTTATTAAAGTGTAAAGATGATTATTATCATTATTTTGTTCCATTAGACGCCTCCTCACCATTCATATATTACGATAAGTTATCTCGCCAATCAACTAATGTTTGGATATCATTTAAAGAGATTTTACCTTCATCTTTCGCAACTTCTATAAGCTCATTATAATCACTTAAAGTGTAAAACGGAATATGAGCCTTATTAAATGTCTTGTCTGCTTTCGCAAGACCATATGTGAATATAGCAACGACCCCAAGCACATTAGCTCCCGCTTCTTCCAATGCTTCGACAGCTGTAATCGAAGAACCTCCAGTAGAAATTAAATCCTCGACTACAACGACATTTTTATTCTCGCTTTTTGCACCTTCTATTTGGTTTTGTTTACCATGGCTTTTACTTTTTGATCTAACGTAATTCATAGGTAATTCTAATTTTTCAGAAATGTAAGCTGCATGAGGGATACCAGCAGTGGCCGTACCCGAGATAATTTCAACGTTAGAAAAATGTTCTTTAATTAATTGAATTAACCCATCTCTAATCGCATTACGCACTTCAGGGTAGCCTAAAGTTATTCGATTATCACAATATATAGGCGATTTAATTCCAGAGCTCCAAGTAAATAAATCATTTGGAGATAATGAAACTGCCTCTATGTCTAACAATGCTTTAGCAATATTTTTAGCCATTTAACTTAACCAACTTTCTTTTATTTTATGATAACTGTCAATTGGATGCTCACTTTGAGTGATAGGTCGACCTACTACGATATGTGTTGACCCCAAGGTTTTAGCTTCCTCTGGTGTTGTAATTCGTTGTTGATCATTACGAGCTGCGCCTTTCGGGCGAATACCTGGTGTCACTTTTAAAAAGTCAGTACCTAGTTCTTTAGAAATCATCTCAGCCTCAAGAGGAGAACATACGACACCGTCTAAACCAGCTTTTTTAGTAAGACGAGCATAATTTAAAACTGCCTCCTCTATTGAGGTTTGAATATTTTGTTCTTCATGTAATTGTCTTTCAGTAGTTGAAGTTAATTGAGTAACTGCAATGATTTTAATATCAGCATTATGTTTTCTTAACCCTTTTTTAGCTTCTTCCATCATTTTAATACCACCGGCAGCATGAACATTGACTAAATCTACATCTAAACGTGCTAAGCCTTCCATTGCTTTACTCACAGTATTAGGTATGTCATGTAATTTTAAATCTAAAAAGATATCATGACCTCTTTTTTTAATGGACTTAATTAAAGCTGGCCCTGTTTGATAAAATAACTCCATCCCAATTTTGACGCATAACGGTTCATTAAATTTATTTAAAAATGTATGAACCTCGTCTGCTGATTTAAAATCTAATGCTATAATGGGTAGATTTCTCACACTCATCTTCTCCTTTTAACTTCTATCATAAAGATTATACATTTCTCATAGTAAACGTCATGCTTTCAATGACATTTGTTAAAGCACTGGCAGTATCCAGTGATGTTAAACAAGGTACACCATTTTCAACTGTTGTACGTCGAATTTGGAATCCATCTCGTTCGATTTCTTTTCCTTTTGTCATAGTATTAATGACAATTTGCACTTCTCCATTTTGAATTCGTGTCAGTAAATCATCCTCGCCACCGATTTTACCTACGACCTCAACTGGAATATTATGATCTTTTAACTTTTGTGCTGTTCCACGAGTAGCCAATATTTTGTAGCCTATTTCATTTAATCGATGTGCAATCTTGACTATTTCATCTTTATCTTTATCACTTACAGTCATCAATACTGTACCATGATCTTTCACTTCAAATCCGCTACCAGTGAGACCTTTGTATAGCGCTTTTTCAAGTGTTAGGTCTTTACCCATAACTTCACCTGTAGACTTCATCTCTGGTCCAAGCGTTATATCTACATTTTTTAATTTATTAAAACTAAATACGGGCGCTTTAACATATACGCCTTCAGAGTATGGTTGGATACCTTGTTTGAACCCAATTTCGGCAAGCGTTTCACCCATAATTGCACGCATCGCTAATTGTGCCATTTGAATATCAGTAATCTTACTTAAGAATGGTACCGTACGGCTTGAACGCGGATTAACTTCTAACACATAAACACCGTCGTGAGCTATGACAAATTGAATGTTAATAAGACCTTTAATATTTAAACCTTTTGCCAATTTAATTGTGTAGTCTTCGAGTGTATTAATTTCGTCTTGAGTCAGTGTTTGTGGTGGATAAACTGCAATAGAATCTCCACTGTGAACACCTGCACGCTCTATATGTTCCATAATTCCTGGAATCACGACAGTCTCACCATCTGAAATAGCATCCACTTCTATCTCTTTTCCTGTTAAATAGCGGTCTACCAATACAGGATGTTCTGGACTTGCTTTAACAGCTTGAGTCATATAATTTTCAAGTTCTTGATCATTATCTACAATCTCCATTGCACGGCCACCAAGCACGTATGAAGGACGAACTACAACTGGATAGCCTATTTCTCTTGCATTTTCAAGAGCTTCTTTAGGTGATGTAGCAGTTTTACCTTGTGGCTGAGGTACAGCTATTTCACGTAATAACGCTTCAAATTCCTTTCTATCCTCAGCTCGATTTAAATCTTCTAATGATGTTCCGAGAATTTTAACACCATGTTGTGCTAACTTATCAGCTAAGTTTATTGCTGTTTGACCACCAAATTGTACTACAACACCTTTAGGTTGTTCTAAGTTAATGATATTCATAACATCTTCTTCTGTTAGTGGTTCAAAATATAATTTGTCAGAAATTGAAAAGTCAGTAGATACAGTCTCCGGATTATTATTCACAATAATAGCTTCGTAATCAGCATTTTGAATAGCCCATACTGCATGTACAGTTGCATAATCAAATTCTACCCCTTGGCCAATTCTAATTGGTCCTGAACCTAGTACTAGAATTTTCTCTTTATCAGTTACTATAGATTCATTTTCATATTCATACGTACCATAATAGTATGGCGTTGTGGATTCAAATTCAGCTGCACATGTATCAACCATTTTATAAACTGGTTTAATATTTTGACTCATACGTAGTTGATATATGTCTTTTTCTTCCTTATCCCATCTATGAGCAATCACTTTATCACTAAAACCATAATCTTTAGCGTATTTTAAATACTCTAAATCACCTTGATGATTTTTAAGTTCATGCTCAATATCAATAATGTTTTGGAACTTATTTAGGAAGAAATAGTCAATTTTTGTCATATTATGAAGTTCTTCAAGAGATGTTCCTCTACGAATTGCTTCGCCGATAAAGAACAATCTTTCATCATCTTGATGTCCAATACGCTCTTTAATGTAATCTAATTCATAACTTTCTCCATTTGGTAAACCTAAATGATGAACACCATATTCAAGTGAACGAATGGCTTTCAGTAAAGATTCTTCATATGTACGACCGATTGCCATGACTTCGCCTGTCGCTTTCATTTGAGTTCCAAGTTCACGTTCACCTTTTTCGAATTTATCAAATGGGAAACGTGGAATTTTAGAAATAACATAGTCTAAAGTTGGTTCAAATGCAGCATATGAAGTTCCTGTGATAGGGTTAAGCATTTCATCTAATGTTAAACCTACGGCAATCTTAGCAGCTAATTTTGCAATAGGATAACCCGTCGCTTTTGAAGCTAATGCTGATGAACGAGACACACGTGGGTTGACCTCAATGATGTAATAATTCAATGAATGTGGGTCAAGCGCGAGTTGCACATTACATCCACCTTCAATACCTAAAGCACGAATTACTTTTAAAGATACGTCTCGTAGCATTTGATATTCTACATCTGACAGTGTTTGACTCGGTGCAACAACGATTGAATCTCCAGTATGAATGCCTACAGGATCTATGTTCTCCATATTACATACTACGATTGCGTTATCATTTTTATCACGCATAACTTCATATTCGATTTCTTTATAACCTGCGATTGATTTTTCTATTAAACATTGTGTAGCAGGGCTATAGTGTAAACCATTACTAACAACTTCTTTTAATTCAGCATCATTATGGCAAATACCACCGCCAGTACCTCCCATCGTAAATGCAGGACGTACAATTAACGGGTATCCAACTTGTTCTTTAAATTCAAATGCTTGTTCTACTGTATTAACAATATCGCTTTCTGGTACAGGTACATTTAAATCATTCATTAATGTTCTAAACATTTCACGATCTTCGGCTTGTTGAATAGACTCTAGCTCTGTGCCTAACAACTTTACATTATTAGCTTCTAACACACCACTATCATGAAGTTGAATCGCCATGTTCAACCCAGTTTGACCACCTAAAGTAGGTAATAATGCATCTGGTTGTTCTTTTCTAATAATACGAGCAATAAAATCGTGCGTTAATGGTTCTATGTAGACTTTATCGGCAATTTCTTTATCTGTCATTATTGTTGCAGGATTAGAATTAACTAAAATAACTCTGTAGCCTTCTTCTTTTAATGCTAGACAAGCTTGTGTTCCTGCATAGTCAAATTCTGCAGCTTGTCCAATAATAATTGGGCCTGAACCGACTACTAAAATTGTCTTAATATCATCTCTTTTAGGCATTGATTTGACGCTCCTTTTCTTTGAAATCCTTCATCATTGCTATGAACTCATCAAATAAGTAATTAGAATCACTTGGACCTGGTCTTGCTTCAGGATGATATTGGACTGAAAACGCTGGAAGTTCTTTATGTCTTAGTCCTTCAACAGTACCATCGTTTAAAGCAATGTGTGTAACTTCAAGGTCAGTATTTTTTAGCGAGTCACAATCAATAGAATAGCCGTGATTTTGGCTCGTGATATCTATTTTACCTGTTCTTAAATCTTTAACGGGATGGTTCGCACCACGATGTCCAAATTTCATTTTGAATGAAGTTGCGCCTTGTGATAATGCAAAAAGTTGATGACCAAGGCAGATACCAAAGAATGGTATCTTTCCTAATATGCCTCTGATCATATCTAAAGCAACGTCAACTTCGTCTGGATCACCAGGTCCGTTTGATAGCATGACACCATCTGGAGACATGCCTAAAATCTCTTCAGCTGACGTATCATATGGTACAACTGTGACGTTGCAACCACGTAAATTTAATTCACGAACGATATTTTGCTTTTTACCAAAGTCGAGTAAAACGACGCTTAAATCGGAACCTGTTGATACATATGGTGTTTTTGTAGAAACCGTTTGAACTTCATCTCTAGGTAATTCAGCAGTTTTCAACTGTTCAACAAGTTCCTGAATGTTATCTTTATTATCTGTAAATCCAGCTCTTAAAACACCATAATTTCTAATTTTACGAGTAATACTTCTAGTATCTACCCCCGATATACCAGGAATATGATATTGAGCAAGTGTTTCGTGTAAAGTTTTTTGGTGTCTAAAGTTACTAGGGTGTGTACTTGCTTCCTTTACTACTACCCCATTTAATTTAGGTGTTAATGATTCAAAATCATCGCGATTAATACCATAGTTTCCAATTAGTGGGTACGTAAAAGTTATGATTTGACCTGTGTAAGACGGGTCAGAGATTGTTTCTTGGTACCCCGTCATAGCAGTGTTGAATACAATTTCGCCTATAGATAAGTCATCTGACCCTAAGCGATATCCTTCGTAATAAGAGCCATCTTCCAGTACAAGATAACGTTTTTCAAGCATCTACTTTTCCTCCTCGAATACTACTTCACCTTTAAGCATTGTTAGTGTTGGATTTCCATAAACTTTTTCACCAATAAATGGAGTGTTATCAGCTTTAGATAAGAAATCTTCACTTTTGATTTCTTTTTCAGTATTAAGATCAATTATTGTTAAATCAGCGTAACTATCTTTGTGTAATTTTCCATAATTTAAGTTGAAAATAGTAGCTGGTTTAATAGTGAAATAATCAACTAATTGTTGCAGTGACCAATTACCTCGTCTTACAAAGTGTGTATAAAGTAATGGGAATGCTGTTTCACTACCTACGATGCCGAAAGGTGCTTTTGTCATAGGTTGTGCTTTTTCTTCTTTAGCGTGAGGTGCATGATCCGTTGCAATACAATCAATTGTTCCATCTAATAAGCCTTCTAAAAGTGCTTCTCTATCTTCATTACTTCTTAATGGTGGATTCATTTTGTAGTTTGAATCATCGCCAGGAACATCATTTTCAGTTAATAATAAATGATGTGGTGTAACTTCTGCTGTTACATGGATACCAGCTTTTTTAGCGTCTCTGATTACTCGAACACTTTCCTTAGTTGAAACATGACACACATGATAGTGACAACCAGTTGCTTCAGCCAATAATACATCTCTAGCAATTTGTACAGATTCAGCAATATTTGGAATACCAGGTATGCCTAATTCTTCACTACGTTTACCTTTATGCATTGCACCACCATAGATTAAGCTATTATCTTCACAGTGTGCGACAATCGGTTTTTTAACTTTTGCAGCTTGCTTCATAGCAGCATACATCATACTTGCTGTTTGAACTCCCACACCATCGTCAGTAAATGCAAACACACCTTCTAGTGCTAATTTTTCAAAATCAACAAGTTCAGTACCTGCTTGTCTCTTAGTAATAGCAGCATAAGGCAACACCCTAACTTGTGCTGTTTCAGAAATTCGTTGTCTTAATTCTCTAACATGTTCAACTGTATCTGGTACAGGTCTTGTATTAGGCATAGGACATACTGTAGTAAAACCACCTCTTGCAGCGGCTTTTGTACCACTTTCAATTGTTTCTTTATGTTCACCACCTGGTTCACGTAGGTGCACATGAACATCTACAAAACCGGGAGCAATTAAATTTCCTTTTGCATCAATAACTTCAATATTTGAAGATGAAGCATTAATTTTACTACTAATTTGTTTAATACGTTTACCGTCGATTAAAATTTCTGTGTCTTTTAGGATACCGTTTTTTAAGATTTTTCCGTTTTTAATTAATTTCATGTAGAATTAACCCCTTTCTATTGTAAAAGCGCACTTATTACTGCCATTCTTAAATACATTCCATTTTCCATCTGCTTAAATATTCGAGACTTAGGTGCTTCAACTAGCTCGCTTTTAATTTCAACACCTCTATTTACAGGAGCTGGATGCATTACAATGGCTTCCTCTTTTAATTTATCATATCTAGCCTGTGTTAAACCAAATTGTTGATGATATTCTTCAGCAGCAAAGTTAGCTTCACCTGAAATTCCATGTCTTTCATGTTGAACTCTAAGCAACATAACAATATCTACTTTATCAATGACTTCATCAATTTCAACATAAGGCGCCTCTAATGTATTATCTACCCATTCTTTTGGACTTGAGAACATTACGTTGGCACCTAATGATGTTAAACTATGATAATTACTTCTTGCGACACGAGAATTTTTAATGTCCCCACATATTAGAATATTCAAACCTTCAAACGAACCATATTCTTCATATATTGTCATTATGTCTAATAAACTCTGAGTAGGATGTTGTCCACTTCCATCACCTGCATTAGCAATTGGAATATTTAATTGATCCAGTTCTTCGTAATAAGAATTTTGGGAGTGACGTATGACAAGTAAATCAACACCTATACTTTCAAGTGTTTTACATGTGTCATAAAGTGACTCACCCTTTTTTACAGATGATGTACTTGTTTCAAAATTAATAAGTTTTAATCCTAATTTTTGTTCTGCCATCTCAAAGCTACACTTTGTTCGCGTTGAATTTTCGAAGAATAAGTTTGATACGTATTGACCGTTAAATTGAGGTAATGGTCGCTCACCAGATTTGAATTGGCAAGCGATAGTAATTAAATCATAAATTTCTGAATTAGATAAATGCTCCATTGATAATAAGTGTTCCATAAAGCGCCTCCTATAAAAATAAAGCTTAATTTATTTGGTTTTTATCTTTTGGCAAAATTAAATTTAATATTATTCCTGAAAGTGCTGATAATGCCATTCCTTCAATTTGTAAATTGATACCTATGCCTTTTAAATTGATAAGAAGATTACCAATCCCGACAACAAGCACAACTGATGCTATAACCAAGTTGCGATTGCTTGCGAAATCTACTTGACTTTCAACAAGCATTCTTAAACCACTAGCTGCTATAATACCGAATAATAAAATTGAGACACCACCCATCACTGGCGTAGGTATTGAAGATATTAAAGCAGTGAACTTACCAATAAATGCAAGAATGATAGCTATAACTGCCGCACCACCAATAACGTAAATACTATATATTTTGGTGATCGCTAGTACACCTATATTTTCACCATAAGTTGTACTAGGAGGACCTCCTATCATACTTGCAAACATAGTTGAAACACCATCACCAATGATTGATTTATCTAAACCTGGATTTTCAAAGAAATTGCGTCCTACTATTTTATTAATTACCATTTGATGACCAATATGTTCACTTACCGTCACAAACACCACGGGTATCATCACGAGAATGAGTCCTAAATGAAAAGATGGTGTGTAATCTTTAAATGGTAGATAAATATGAGGAAAATCTATCCATTTCGCTTGTGCTATTGGAGCAAATTTAACTATGCCCATGAAAATGGATACAATATATCCCACTATAATACCTATAAGTACAGGTATTAGTGATAAAAATCCTTTGAAGAATCCTTGGACGATGATGGTTACTGCTAATGTAATCAAAGCAACAATTAAGTAACTTAAGTTATACCCTTTCATTTCAGCAGAATTTTCGAACATGGCCATGTTTACTGCTGTAGGAGCTAAACTTAACCCAATGACCATTATTACTGGTCCGACAACTACTGGTGGTAACAAGTGCATTAACCAATGTGTTCCACTCAATTTAATGAAAATACCTATAATCACGTACATTAATCCACTCATAAATAATGCAACCAGCATATCTCCAAGACTATGTGTACTTAACCCTGTAATGATAGGTGTAATAAAGGCAAAACTCGATCCTAGGTAGGCAGGAATTTTCGCTTTTGTGATTAATATGTATAAAAGTGTACCAATACCTGATGCCAACAAAGCTGCTGATATAGGCAGATGTGTTAAAAATGGTACAAGTACAGTTGATCCAAACATTGCAAATAAATGTTGAAGACTCAGAAATGCCCATTGTGCTGGTTTTGGTTTATCTTTTACATCAAGAACTGGCTGAACGGTACGCTCAAACATTTGCTCATTTTCCATGTTGATTCATTTCCTTTCATAAAAAAAGTCTCTTTACAATCAGTAGAATGTAAAGAGACTAAAATGAAATATATCTAAGTGTAATGTTAAGTTAAACTTTTATCATCACATTTATCAATGAAGCTTCTATTGGATATTTATAGTTTACATAATCTTTTTATAGTCATATGTAGATTTATCCATAAGAAACACTTCACCTTTTTCAGTCTCTCGTACTGTTTTAAAAGGATAATTATTCAATGACGACTGCATTTCTATCGTCAATTTCTTCTAAATAAACTGAAACAGATTCATCTCGTGCTGTAGGTATATTTTTTCCTACAAAATCTGCGCGTATAGGGAGTTCACGATGACCACGATCCACAAGTGCTGCAAGCCCTATTTTAATAGGTCTTGTATGTAATAAAATCGCATCTAATGAGGCTCTTACTGTACGTCCGGTATACAAAACATCGTCAATGATAACAACCACTTTGTTATTAATATCTACATTAATATCAAAAGCGTATTGATCAGCTTGTTGCACTACCTTATCAACGTCATCTCGAAAATGCGTGATATCGATAGTACCTGTTGGTACTAATTGTTGTTCAATTGAATTTATTTTATCTTGTATACGATGTGCTAAAAAAGCACCTCTTGTTTTAATGCCTAATAGAACTAAATCTTTAGTTCCCTTGTTATATTCTAGAATTTCATGAGCAATTCGTGTAATTGTACGTTGTATCGCTGCCTCATCTAAAATAATTCGTTCAGACATTGTTTCACCTCTTTTAATATAAAAAAACTCATATCTTTAATAAAGATATGAGACAAAAAGTTAAAGAGAATAATCTATATTCTCTATTATATTCACATTCTTAAGTTATAAACACAGCAAAAGTATTAGTAACTTAATCATCAAAATATTATTATCCTAATTATTCATATCTTCGGAGCCTCTCTGGACCCTCAATTAAAGATGACGTTTTTATATTTAAACTGTTATTAGTTTAAAACTTTTAATAGTATAAGTCAATGGCAAAGTTAGTATTTATAATTAAAAATCGATGCCTCATTCGTTTATGCATCTCTACGTCTTATATCATCTAGTAACTTTTCAAAATCGTTAGGTAATGTTGCATGCTTCTCAATGTATTCATGTGTTACAGGATGTTCGAAACCAATTATACCAGCATGTAAAGCTTGTCCATCGATATCTAACGTTTTTTTAGGTCCATACTTCGGATCCCCTACAAGAGGATAACCAATATATTTCATATGTACACGAATTTGATGTGTACGCCCTGTTTCTAATTGACATTCTATCAATGTATAATCTTTAAAATGCTCTAATACATTAAAGTGTGTCACAGCTTCTTTACCGTCATCAACCACAGCCATCGATTGTCTATCGTTTTTATTTCGACCAATTGGTGCGTCAATAGTGCCATAATCATGAGGGATATTACCATGAACTAACGCCGTGTATTTTCGTTTAACAGTTTTAGACATAAGTTGTTCAACTAAATGACGATGAGCAACATCATTTTTAGCAACCATTAATAAACCAGACGTATCTTTATCTATTCTATGAACTATGCCGGGACGTATTTCGCCATTGATTCCTGATAAATCTTTAATTTGATACATTAATCCATTTACTAATGTTCCACTATAATGGCCTGGAGATGGATGTACAACCATACCTTTTGGTTTATATACAACAGCAACGTCTTCGTCTTCATAATAAATATCTAAATTTAAGTTTTCAGGTTTTATATCTGCCTCTACGACTTCTTTCTCGGTTACAACAATTTTGTCATTTAACTTGACCTTATAGTTCGATTTAATTACTTTACCATTTACCTTGACTAAACCTTCTTTAATCCAATCTTGAAGTTGACTACGTGACCAATCTTTATTTAAATCTGAAACAAGTTTATCTATACGTTGTCCAACTTGTGATTGTTCGATAATATTAAAATTATAATTTTCCAAAACTAGACCTCCTTCTTATTTATGATTGCATCTTTAATGAGTGCGATGATTACGAATATAACTCCAATTGTTAAGCTTGAATCCGCAATATTAAAGATAGGAAAATCGTATCCGAATATATTTGTATCAATAAAATCCACAACTTTGCCATGTAATACGCGATCAATAAAATTTCCTAAAGCTCCAGCAAATAATAGGCTTATTGCAACTTGCATAAACAAATTAAATTGTGCTTCTTTAATATAAAAAATAACTAAAACGATTAAAATAATGATAGTAATAATATAGAAAAATAGCATTTTACCACTCAAAATCCCCCATGCTGCACCGTTGTTTCTATGGGATGTAATATTTAAAAAGTTAGGGATAATTTCATATGAATCTCCAACCTTCATTGAGATTGTAATAAGCCATTTAGAAACTTGATCGAAAACTAATACAATGATTGTCATAAGTAAAGAGATGCTAATATAGTATTTCTTTTTCAAAGAAGTGCCTCCATTCTTTTTAATGTCATCTAAAGCAACACTTAACATTATATCCTAGAACGTAATTTTGAAAAAGATATCTTGTCTATTATGTTTTTATCTTTTGCGGATGTATATAATAATAATTTTTAATATCATAGGTATGAATTGTGCGTTTTGTGATTTCATAAGGTTGTGTATAGTTCATTTCTGAAACTTGCATAGAACCATCTTCATTTATTGTTTCTATATATGCAACATGACCGTATTTCCCTTTAGAAGATTGTAATATTGATCCTTTTTTAGGGTTACGGTCAACAATGTATCCATCATCAATTGCTTTTTTATCCCAATGCTTGGCGTCGCTCCAAGTATTGTTTATCTTATTTCCATCATTTTTAACACGTTCAAAGACGTAATATGTACACTGCCCCTTTTTATATGTATTGATTTTCATAGGATGATGTGACGTAAAACGACTTTGACCATGTTTCGTATCTTGAGTCATAAACTCGTCAATGAGTGCTGCTATTGTCAAGATAACAGTAACAACAAACATGACTATGATTGCTTTTTTCATATCATCACACTTCTTTTATTCTATTAAATCTAAAATAAATACCATCAGGTCCTTTAAGATTTTTATGTGTTGTTTTTGGATAGTGAAAATCTATCATAGCTAAACCATAGGTATGTTCATTATCTACTCGTTTTGTCGCAGATAACCACTGATTAACAGCCAAATGATTATAATACTCGTTTGAAGATAAAAATAGAGAATAATCGTCCATATATGCTGATTCTTCTAGTCCAAAATAATTTAAATAATATGATTTAACATCAGAAATTCGAATGGACTTAATATGTAATGAACCTAATTTAGTTTCATCTGGTATGCCCTGCCATTGAGTATGAGAGACGTTTTGCAGTAATCGAGGTACATTAATTGGAGCAATATCCATTCTAATTCTGCCTTCTTTCTCATCAATCCATGATTCTGTCTCACGATCGACATAAAACTTTATAGCATTGCCCTCTGGATCCTCAATAAATAAACATGTTGCAACACTTTGTTGTCCACCGTTCACTGGTACTTCAAAATCACTTAAATGTACGAGTAAATCAGCTAATGTAGTCAAAGTAGGCAACAATATACCAATATGGAAAAGACCTGCTTCAGACATTAACGGTTCTCGTCCATTCTGTATTTCAATAAAAGTAATAAATTGATTTGAATCGCCAACTTCAAATTGTACAGCAGTTTCAGATTCATTGATAAGATTAAATCCTAAAACATTCTCATAAAATGTTTTAATTGTTTCTTTATCTTTAATATTGATAGTTACACCATTTACAAAATTTGCATTTTTGTTATGAAACATCTTATTTTCCTTTCAATGATTACTTTTCTTTTAAATAATTAAATGATTACTTTGTTGAAAGTGTATGTTTATCTTTTTAAGCGCAGTAATAAAAAATATATACGTGTTTCTTCTTTTAATCTTTCTCTTTTTTTCACTCACATAATAAAGATAAATGAAAATCTAAATGCTATCTAAATTTAGTAACAACGTTTATTAAAAACATATGCCTATATTTTATTAAAAATTAAATATTTTTGTCCAAGACGTTTGGAATTGTATCTATACAAAAATTTAATACATTTAGATAAAATTATTATATTGTTGCTTTTATTATTAAATCCTAATGAATTCAATCAGTAATGTGAATAAATACTATACTACACTATCCAACACTTTGTATTTTATATATTATGACTAAAAATTAAATTGAACTCAAATGATTGATTTATACCTTATTAATATTGTTATCATTTTATACATGAAGATTCAATACAATCACTGTGCTTATAATGAGAAAAATATTCTATGACACAAAAATGTAATGAATATGAATCTACGAAACTTGTTCAATTTTATTAAAAACCAAACATTAAATATAGAAATCTGCTTTATCAAATTACCTTTAAAAAGTTAGTGAAATTTCTTTATTTGAAATCTTATAACTTCACAAAAATAAGCCCAAAATGAAATTCATTTTGGGCTTTCTTATTGTATTTAATCAATAATTTAAAATTTATTTTCTTGAAATACACGCTCACATGTAAAAACTTTTTATTATACTAAAGTTTTTACTACTTCTTGACATCGTGGGCATAAATGTTCAAGTTCACCTACTGAACCTAATTCTTCTGTATAGTTCCAACATCTTTCACATTTTTCACCTTCAGCATGTTTAATATGGATATCTCCATATTGATAGGATACACCATCATTTACTTTATCTTTAACTTCAACTTGTGAAACGATGAATAATTGTTGTAAGTCATTAAATTGTTGTAAGAATTCCGCTGTATTAAATGTTTCATTGTTTCCAATAACCACTTTAGCTTCTAATGACTTACCAATTACTTTTTCATTACGTGCTTGTTCTAATGCACGGTTAACATCATCACGTAAATTCATAAATGTATTCCATTTTTCTAACAATTCTTCATCTACATCAACAACTTTAGGCATATCTGAAAGGTGTACACTTTCTTCTTTTACATGAGGCGTATGAGACCAAACTTCTTCAGCTGTATGCACTAAAATTGGTGCTAGTAATTTTGTCATGTCAATAAGTATTTGATATAAAACGGTTTGCATGCTACGACGTTTATGAGAATCTTTTTTCTCAATATAAAGTATATCTTTACCGTAATCTAAATAGAAGTTACTTAGTTCAACATTGATAAAGTTTTGAACTTCTTGATAAATATTCAAATAATCAAAATTTTCATAGTTATTAATCGTACTCGCTGTGAATTCACGTAAACGATTTAACAAATAGCGATCTACTTCAAGTAAATTTGTTTCAGCAATACTATCCGTTTCAGGGTTGAAATCGTTAATATTACCTAACATAAATCTTAAAGTATTTCGAATTTTTCGATATACATCAGACGTTTGTTTAAGAATTTCATCGGAAATACGCACATCAGAAAGGTAATCAGTACTACTTACCCATAAACGTGCAATATCTGCGCCTTTTTGTTTAACAACTTGATCAGGAACTATAACATTACCTAATGACTTACTCATCTTCTTACCTTCACCGTCCATGACAAAGCCATGTGATAACAAGAATTTATACGGCGCTTGACCACGAGTAGCTACAGCAGTTGTAATTGAAGAGTTGAACCAACCGCGATACTGATCACTACCCTCAAAATAGAGGTCTGCTGGGAATGAAAGTTCAGGTCTCGTTTCTAATACACCACGGTGTGATGAACCAGAATCAAACCAAACGTCCATAATATCAGTTTCTTTAGTAAATTCACCGTTAGGGCTTCCAGGATGACTAAATCCTTCAGGAAGTAATTCTTTAGCTTCTTTTTCAAACCAAATATTTGAACCGTATTTTTCAAATAAATCTGCAACATGATTTACTGTCTCTTTAGTCATAATGATGTCGCCATTTTCAGCATAAAATACCGGTAAAGGAACGCCCCATACACGTTGACGAGAAATTACCCATTCGCCACGATCGCGAATCATATTGTAAATTCGTGTTTTACCCCAGTCTACTTTAAAGTTCGTGTCTTCAATTGCATCAAGAATATCCTGTCTTACTTTATTAATGGATGCAAACCATTGTGGTGTAGCTCTAAAGATAACAGGTTTTTTCGTACGCCAATCATGAGGATAACTATGTGTAATAAAGTCAAGTTTAAGTAGTGCGTCTTTTTCTTTTAAAAGATCAGTCACAGCTTTGTTTGCTTTGTCGTAGAACATTCCTTCAAATGGTCCACCTTCTTCAGTGAATACACCTTTATCATTTAAAGGACTAATTACTGGTAAATCATATTTTTGACCTACAATATAGTCATCTTCCCCGTGACCGGGAGCTGTATGGACACATCCCGTACCAGCGTCTGTCGTAACATGTTCACCGTTAATTACTAATGATACACGATCTAGGAATGGATGTTGTGCCTCTATAAATTCCAATTCTTTACCTGTGAATTCTTTCTCTAATTGTATAGAATCTTTATCCCAACCTAATGCTTCTGCGACTTCTTCTGATAATGCTTGGGCAACTATGTATTTATGTCCATCAACATTATACTGACCATATTTTAGCTCTGGATGAACTGTAATTGCCACATTTGATGGAATTGTCCATGGTGTAGTTGTCCAAATAATAAATTGGGCATCAGAATCAACTTTACCTTTACTGTCTTTGACGTCAAAAGCAACGTAAATTGATGCAGAACGTTTGTCATGATATTCTATCTCAGCTTCTGCAAGTGATGATTCACTTGAAGGTGACCAATACACAGGTTTTTTCCCTTTATAAATCAAACCTTTGTCTGCCATTTCTCCAAATAATCTTATTTGTGCGGCTTCGTATTCAGGTGTTAATGTAATGTATGGATTATTAAAATCACCTCGTACACCAAGGCGCTTAAAATCTTTCTTTTGAATGTCAATTTGCTTTAATGCAAATTCTTTACATTTCTCTCTAAATTCTGCAACTGACATTTTTTTGCGATCAACGCCTTTTTTAGTTAAAGCCTGTTCAATTGGTAAACCATGAGTATCCCAACCTGGCACATACGGTGCATAAAAGCCTTGCATTGTTTTATAACGAACAATAAAATCCTTTATGATTTTATTTAATGCATGTCCCATATGTAAATTACCATTAGCATATGGTGGTCCGTCATGCAAAATGAATGATGGATTATTTTTATTTTTTTCTAACGCTTTGCGATATTGCTCATCATTATCCCACATTTCTTGAATTTGTGGTTCTTTATTCGGTAAGCCACCTCTCATAGGAAAATCAGTTTTCGGCATTAATAGGGTATCTTTGTAATTCATTAAATTCACTCCTTGTAATGATAAAAAAGAACTCTAAGTTCAATTAAAAGGGACGGTTAATCCGCGGTACCACCCTACTTAACTCAACTTAGAGTTCTCTTAAGAATATTTATAAAATTGAAAAAGCCAGTGATATAAGAAACAAACAATATGCTAGGCTCACACCAATCCTAACTCGCTGTACTATGTTCACTGTTTCTTACGCGTCTGTCTTTATATCATATCAATAAATTACTATTTAGAAAATGCATTTTTAATAAACAATGAAATTTCTTCGGTATTTTTACATCAAATAGTTAACCTGTGATTCGTTTTTAATTATTTGATGTTGATTGTGATGATTCGTTATTTGCATTTGATTGACTCACAGATTCTGAACTTGATGTAGAAGGCTGATTAGCCGATATTTCTTGATTTTGCTTTTGTTTCATTGCACGTTCTTCAGGTGTCAAATCATTATCATGAAGATGATGAATATCTTCTAATGTCACTTGCTCGGCGTCTAAATCATAATTGAGTAAGTAATCCCAATCTTCACTTTTGAGTAAGTCAAGTTGTGCTTCAACAAGCATACGGAAACGAGAGCGGAAAACTTTAGATTGTCGTTTCATGTCTTCAGTTTGGAAAGCTAGACGACGCGCTTTTTCAATTGCATCATTCACAATACTGTCAGCTTGTACTTGTGCTTTTGATAAAACGGCTTCAGCTTCTTTAGTTGCTGCTTGTTTTGTCTCTTCTCCTACTTTTTGTGCTTGAATAAGTGCATCGCTTACTGATTGGTGAACATCTTTATATGATTTAATATTAGAATCTCTATCTTCAATGACTTTTTCAAGTTGCTTTTTATCTTCTTTTAAACGTTCGATTTCATTACTTAGTTGCTCTAAGTAATTTGCAACTTCTGTAGGTTCTAAACCATTTTTTACTCGTGTAAATTCTTTATTCTTAATCTCACTTGGTGTAAAAGGCATGATAATCCTCCTTGATTGATAGCTATTTAAATAGTGTTTGATAATGAATGTGTAACTTGTTCTTTTTTGTTTTTCCACCTATTTCAACAATTTGAGCTCTACCATAACCTTGGATTGACAATAAATCATTCTGCTCTAATTGAAAATCTGTAGAATCTATTACTGTATGGTTAACTTTGACTCTTTTTTTTATAATTAATTGTTGTGCAATATTTCGAGACTTATGAATCATCTCTTTTAAAACTACATCTAATCTCAAAGCGCTCACAGTTGTACTATGAACTTTCCAATTCTCTTCTGATTGTATCATATCTTCAGTAGGAATAGAATTAAGTTTAACTGAGGCTCCCTTAATACGCGTTAATTCAGATATAATATATGATTCTAATTGTTTTGTCAAAACAAACTGTATATCTTCTCCGACTATAATATCGCCGAGTTGATCTCTTTGTATTCCCAGTGACATGAGTGTTCCAAGAACGTGTTGATGTTGTATTGTTACAAATTTCTTAGGATATTGAAGTTCAAATAAAGTTAATTCAAAGTCCTCAGGCTGTGGCTTAAAATATAATGGTGCGATGATTGCACGTTTTCTTTCTGCATGTGGTCCACCAAAAAATGTAACATGTAAATCTTGATAACTACGCGTAATGACTTCAAGTATATATTGACCTCTCGGATCCAAGAAATGGGTTAGAACTGGAGCATAATTAGCATCAGCCTGCTTACATTTATCGATGAATTGATCGAGAGCATCTTGTTCTTCCTTTCTAAAATGCTGATATATATCGATGGTTATCTACTCCTTTTATGTTGAAAAATTTTTAAAACACTACGACTATAACACTGTCAACAATAAGTCATATGATAAAACGAGGTCAAAGTCTAGCTACTTTGCCTCGTTATGTTAAATATTATAAAATTAGTGCGTGTCACATTTTAAGATAAATATGCAAGAATTAAATTAAATATTTTTACTAAACCACTTTGGAATAAAACTAGAACGAAGATTGCCGCGATAGAAGAAATGTCTATAAAGCCAATAGGAGGAATAATTTTACGGAAAGGTTCTAAGAAAGGTTCATATAACTTTCCTAAAAATTCTCCAAACTTAGACTCTCTTATACTCGGAACCCAAGAAGTAAAGAAATATATAATCATTCCAAAATAATATATTTGAACTAAAAATATAATAAATCGGAAAATTGTACTTAGCAAACCAATATCCATAGTTGAACTCCTTATTCGTAGTGTTGCTCCATATTCTCGATGTGATCAGTTATACTGCCGGCTACTTCAACATTATCAGGTGTGCATAAGAAAATATCAGTACCCACGCGTTGAATATCTCCACCAATTGCGTATACCGTACCACTTAAAAAATCAATAATACGCTTTGCTGATACTTGATCAATGCGTTGTAAATTTACTAAAGTTGCACGTCTGTTTTTTAATTCGTCGGCAATATCTTGAGTATCTGAAAAGACACGTGGTTCAAACAGACACATTTTTGAACTTTCCTGAGCAGCATATGATTGTGATGCTTGGTTCATTGTTACAACGTTTCTAGAATTATTTTTTGAATTATTATTCATACGATAATTCCTTTCTTCAGAAGTTGTATTCGATCTCAAAGTGTTCTTTTGAGGTACAGACTTAATCGCTTGTTGCTTATTGTTAAAAGTTTGTGGTGTCGCTTGATTCTCATTACGATTGTAATCTTCGCGTTCTTGAACACGTTCACGTGATCTAGAAGATTCACGTTCTTCAGGTCCTTCAACTTCCTCTTCTTCTTCAACTACAAAAAAATTATTAAATAAATCCTTTAAAGCCAAGGGGGGCTCACTCCTATTCTCCTACAAGTTTAGTCCCAATTCTGACAAAGGTTGCACCTTCTTCAACTGCCATTTGATAATCATTACTCATTCCCATAGATAATTCTGTACAAGGTGCATGTGCTAAATTGAATTGTTGAATTTCATTTCTTTTATGTCTTAATTCTTTAAATAAATTTCTTATGTACGATAAATCATCAGTCAATGGTGCCATCGTCATTAATCCAATAATTTGGATATTTTCATATTCTTTAATTTGATTTATAAATTGATTCACTTCTTCAAGAGCTATGCCATGTTTAGATTCTTCTCCAGAAACATTTACTTGTAAGAAACATTTTATAACATGATTTGCTCTTTTATTAATCTCCTTAGCTAGACTTAAACGATCTAAAGCATGAAAATAATCGACTTCATTTATAATATCTTTTACTTTCCTTGATTGTAAAGAACCAATGAAATGTAATTTAACATCGCTTGGTAGAGATTCTTTCTTCTCTTTGAATCCATCTAATCGATTTTCACCGAAATGTCTTATTCCTACTTTATACGCTTCTCTAGCTCGCTCTATTGTAACATATTTTGTTACTGCAATCACGTGAGGTTGTGCTGAATGCGCACTTTTTTTAATGCTTGCATCAATTTCCTTTTCAATCTTAGCAAGATTTTCTTTAACATCCATAAATTATTCACCTACTTCATTCACTTTACTTCCGTCCAATAAATGCTAACATACGTCCCGTCTGCCCTTTTTCAACACGATATGAAAAGAATAAATCTAAGTTTTCTGAAGTTGCATATTCCGTAACGTATATGTTTTTTGATGGAACTCCAGCTTCTTCTAGAAGAAGTGCGTTAGCCTTTTTCAAATCAATACCATGTTGATTTTTACCTCTGGTCTCAATATATAAAGTTGAATCAATGGTTAATTCCTCAAACTTATTTTTTATATCATCATTGATTTCATAAGAATTTGAAGTTGCTGGACCAATTACAATCTTTAAGTCTTCATAATCAAAATCCACTTTTTTTAGCATTTCTTTTACTATTTGACCATATGTTCCTCGCCAACCTGCATGTGCTAATCCTATATAGCCATGTGGTTCACTATAAAAATATACAGGTACACAATCCGCATAACACATAGTAAGAAGAATGTGAGAATCAAAAGTATACATTCCATCTATGCCATGTAAATCATCAGTTAGTTCATCAATATTTGTTCCTTTATGTTCACTTGTAACTTCAACGATACGATTATCATGTGTTTGTATAGGAAAAACCCATTCATCTCTTGTATAACCAATAAGATTCGCTAAGATATTTTGATGATGTGTAATATGATGTGCACTGTCACTGATATATCTTGCCATATTAAAACTATGATTAGGATAAGGACTTAACCCATTTTCTCGAGTAGTGAAACCTAACTTAATATCAGTAGGCTCATCAAATTGATAGTCTAAATAATGAGTTTTCTTAATAAATCTCTCTTTCAAAATATTTCACCACCCCTTTATATATATACATTCCACTATACACTTAATTTCAAATTGAAATGTTCTAAAAATAATCTAAATATTAAGTGTCCAATTATGAAACAATTATATATCATACTTAAATTTATTTAAACTTGTACCAATTACTAACTATCAATGGTTACCTAAATGATGCACATGAGATAATAAATATATATAAAGTATTTATATTAACAGTGTTATCGATATATGAATGTCATTTTGAGAATTAGCAGCAAAAATTTATTAAAAGTGTTGTCTTATCTTTCAAAACAAAAAATTTAGTTAAATATTGATATATAACTAAGTTTTCAGATTACTTAGATACTCCAATACGTTAAAAATGCCTGAGACTATAAAATGTCTCAGGCTATTATAAAATACAGTGATTATATTGACGATTAGCGTCTAGTTCTTCTAGAACGTCTTTCTTCTCTATTTCTAATAAAGCTAGGAATATCATCATCTTTAGTAGTGTGGCTTCTTTCATTTACACTTTCACTTGATTGTGAATGAGAAGTGTGTGCAGAGAATGAATCTTCTTTAGCACTAGCACCAGATTGATGATTAGAACTACTATTTACACTTGAACCAAAACCAGTACTTGTAGCTTTACGACCTTGTGAAGAAGGTTTATCTTCAAAACCAGTTGCGATAACAGTAACTACAATTTCATCTTGAAGCTCTGGATTAATAACTGTACCAAAAATCATATTCACATCTTCATCTGCAGCATCTTGAACAATATCAGCTGCTTCTTGAGCTTCAAATAAAGACAGTGATTCTCCACCTGTAATGTTCATAAGTACACCTTGAGCACCTACAATTGATGTTTCTAATAATGGAGATGAAATTGCTTTTTTAGCGGCTTCGACTGCTCTGTTTTCACCAGATGACACACCGATACCCATTAACGCAGAACCTTGATTAGACATAATTGTTTTAACGTCTGCAAAGTCTAAGTTCACTTCACCTGATACTGCAATTAAATCTGAAATACCTTGTACACCTTGACGTAATACATTATCCGCTTCTTTAAATGCTTCCATCATTGGCGTAGATTTGTCAACGATATCTAATAAGCGATCATTTGGAATAACAATTAATGTATCCACTGCTGCTTTCATAGATTCTACGCCAGCTGCCGCTTGTGTTTGGCGCTTACGACCTTCGAAACCGAATGGACGCGTAACAACACCTACAGTTAAAGCACCCATTTCTTTTGCTATTTTAGCAACAACCGGTGCAGCACCTGTTCCAGTACCGCCACCCATACCAGCAGTTACGAATACCATATCAGCACCTTGGATAGCGTCTTCAATTTGTTCTCTTGATTCTTCTGCTGCTTTCTTCCCAATTTCAGGATTAGCACCAGCACCTAATCCACGTGTTAATTTCTCACCAATTTGAATTTTTGATTCAGCTTTTGATAAGTTTAAAGCTTGTCCATCAGTGTTGATGGCAATAAATTCTACATTATTCATACCATGGTCAATCATACGGTTAACGGCGTTATTTCCGCCACCACCTACACCGATAACTTTCAATGTGGCTAAATGATTAAATCCTTGTTCAAATTCTAACATTTAATTTTCCTCCTAGTCTTTATGGCCAATAATCATTCAAATAGAGATTTCATTAATTTTTTAAACTTACTTTCTTCTTTGGCTTTGCCTTCTGTTTGTTGTTCATCTTCTAGATGATTTTCACGGTCTTCATAAGACTCTTCACGAGGCGCTTCTGGTGCTACCTCGTCATTTTCTTTTTTGTTTGATTTACGCTTAAACCAATCAAAACCGCTTGATTTTGTTTCAGTATCTTTATCAGTTTCGATAACTTCTTCTTCAAATTCTTCATTATCTTGATAACTAATTGTAACATAATCTAATAACTCGTCAAAAGCGATACTACTAGAAATCGTAGAAATAGCCGAAGAAAATTCTGGTTTTCTGATACCCATTTGTGACGGTGTATGAATTCTCACTTTTTCACTAACCATATCTTGTAGTAATTCTTTTACACCTAGTAAATTTGCAGATCCACCAGTAACTACAAATCCTCCGTTTACTTTTGTAAGTCCTAGCTCTTGTAAAACGTCAAAGACTTCGAAGAATATATCTTCGACTCTTTGTTCAATAAAGTCACTTAAATCTTTTTGAGTATATTGAACATGTTCATCTGAATCAACTTGATCTACTGAAAAGACATCTTGATCTGAAGCAGAGTCATAAAATGCATGACCATATTGATGTTTTACCTTTTCAGCTGTGTCATATGTAGTATTTAGTCCTTGAGCAATATCATCCGTAATGTCTCGACCGGCCATTTCTATAGATTCAGCATCTACAAGTTCTCCTCGTTCATAGAAAGCAACTTGCGTTAAGTCTTCACCGATATCAATAACACAAGCGCCTAATTCTTTCTCCGTTGGTGTGAGAATAGAACCATAATTGTACGCATCAGAATAAACATCTAACACGTCAACACCACATGCCTCAACACATTTAATCATATTGATTAAAATAGATTTTTGGATTGCGATGACACCTGCATCTACTTTTAATGAATGTCTTGCAATTAATTCTTTAGGATCTGAAACTTCATTGTCTTTGTCAACTACAAAACGAATTGGGAATACATTTATCACTTCAGTTTCAGGCACATCATTTTTATCCCGGATACCTTCTAAAACTGATTCAATATGCGTGCCATCAATTTCAGTATCCTCATAAAATTCAATTTCATTTGATTCATCATATACTTCGGTACCGATGATAGGTAGTTTTAAAAATACATCTTTTATATCTACACCAGAGGCAATTGAAGCCTTCTTAATTGTATCTTTAATTGCTTGTCTTGCAATATCAAAATCATCAATTAAACCATTCTTGATACCACTTGTGTAGGTTTGCCCTGTACCTATCACATTAATTCCGTTGTGAAATTTTTCGCCTACTATTGTTTTTACGCTTGATGAACCTATATCTATGCTCACATAGTAATGTTCCTCCATAGATAGGCACCTCCTGACAAATTATACTATTTAAGTACACTATGTTTAGTGTACAATACGTTGAATAGCTTGTGAACTATAAACACATACTATTATCGAAATTTTTTAATTATTTTCTTTAGATTGTTTATTTATTTTATTCAACACATTTTGAAGTTCTTCTTTTGCATCATTTTCTTCTTGTGTTGACTTGGTTACATTTTGTTCTGTACCCGATTGAACAGTTGATGAACCTTGATAAGGAATAAATGACGCTCCAACCGATAAATCAATATAGCCATTTGTCTTAAGTTCGCCAGAGTCATCTCTGCTTAATGATTGTGACATTTGAGGATAATATTGCATTTTGTCTGCAATCGTTGTAATGTCACCAATAACTTGCATATTATCTTTGGTGAAGATCTTTATGCGACTTTGTTTATTTTTAGTTGGTGCGTAACTCACCTCTGCAATTAAGTTTCTCACTTTAGGTGACATTTCTGATAAAGCTTTTATAATTCGTGTTTTTTTGTCTCCTTTGAAACCATCAATGATAGGCCCATCATGTGACACTTCATCTTTGTATTCTGTTAATTCTTTACCATCTTCTATAATTGGCACATATTTATCTTTATTTTTTTCTAAACCGACAATTTGGTACTCAGTCACGTTGACAGTTAACGTGTTTGGTAATTGTTTATGAATATCAACTTCTTTGATTAAAGGATTCTGTTTTAAGTTCCTAATCGCTTTATTTTTACTAAAAGTATACATTCGTGATCGCGAAGTAACGTTAAGTTCTTTCTTTATTTTACTCGTACTTACGTTGTTATTACCTTTAACATTTACATTTGATATTTTACTCAGTGGTGTAACCATATAGAGTAAAATGAGAACAATGATAAGAATGAGTAGTGTGATAATGGTATATTGGATTCTTTTTTGCTTTTTACGTCTTATGGCTCTTTTTTCTTCTAAACTAAGCGGTTTAATTTGAGTTACCTTCTCATTACTATTGAACGATGTAGATGTTTCCTTTTCTTTTTTAGAAGTAAATTTACTTAGTAATTTATGCTTTTTAGAATGACGAGAGGCTTTAGGTTGTTGTTCACTCCGATGATCAAGTGGAAATTCCTCATCGTCTTCAGTACTTTGACGACTTTCATTTGTTTCTTGGACAATACGGTCATTTAATTTATCATTAATATTTTTTTGATTGTCGTTTTCATCATTAACATTTTCTTCAATTAAGTCACTTTTTATTTCTTTGTTTTGATTATGCGACTTGTGATTATCTATAAATTTATCCATTGGTTTAGTTTCTAACTGTGATTGTGTAGACGTAGCATCCTTTTCTTTACTTTGGTTATCTATACGACGTCTTCTGCGTTGGCGAGCGTTTTTATTCCGTCTAAAAAGCTCTAAGTCTTCATTTCTGTGACTGTCATTCAAATGAGTTGCATTATCGTCTTTATTCGACATATTCTCCTTATTAGGTTGATTTTTATTCTCTTCCATGAGCATTCACACTCCTTAGTATGATGGCAAGTGCGCTCGGAATCTATCGATAAACTTCTCACCACGTTCTTCAAATGTATGATACTGATCCCAACTTGCACAAGCTGGTGATAATAGAACAACATCATTGGGCTCGACTATATCTTGAATTTTATCAACAGCATCCTCTACATCTGTTGCTTTAATCACATACTTACCTTGACTATTTCCCAATTTAGCAAATTTATCTTGTGTTTCTCCAAAAACAACCATCACACGTACATTTTCCATATAAGGAATAAGTTCATCGAATTCATTACCACGATCTAATCCACCACACAACCAAATAATTGGTTGATCAAAAGAGTTAAGCGCAAATTGAGTAGCTAAAGTATTAGTTGCTTTTGAATCATTATAATATTTATTTGTGCGATTTGTACCAATATACTGAAGTCTATGATCAATACCGGAAAAAGTAACAAGACTATCTACAATAGCTTTGACTGGCACTCCAGCAATGATTGATGCTAGAACAGCTGCTAAAATATTTTCCAGGTTATGTTCTCCCGGTAGCACTAAGTCTTTAGTGTTAATAATGCGAATGCCGTTAAAAACAATGAAACCATCTTTAATGTATATCCCATCAACTTCTTGCTGTGTTGAAAAATAAAATGTTTTCGCTTCTAGATTTTCTGATTCAATTAGGTGCCTTTGATGATAATTACAAATGAGATAATCGTCTTTAGTTTGATTTTTATATATTTGCTTTTTAGCATTTTGATAGTTCTCTAACGTTTCATGGTAATCCAAATGTGCAGAATAAATATTAGTAATGATAGCGATATGTGGTTTATATTCCTCAATGCCTAATAATTGAAAAGATGATAATTCTGTTATTAAATACTCATCTGATTTAACTTCTTGTGCAACTTTTGAGGCTACATAACCAATATTCCCAGAAAGTCGTCCAGTCAACACGCTTTTTTGGAACATATCACCGATTAGTGAAGTGACAGTAGTTTTACCGTTAGTTCCAGTAACTGCTATGATTGGTGCCTCAGAAATTAAATAGCTAAGTTCAACCTCTGTTAAGATTTTAAGGCCTCTATTTGCTGCTTCTTTAATAATTGATACAGTATATGGAATACCTGGGTTTTTCACAATGATAGGATCATCATCTAATAAAGAAAAAGGATGACTACCGCTAATTACCTCAATGCCCATAGATTCTAAATCTTTAGCATGTGCATCCTGTGAAAGATCCTTTCCATCATTGACTTTAACGTTAGCCCCTAATTTAAGGAGAAGTTTCGCCGCTTCATATCCACTTTTTGCTAAGCCTACTACTAAAACATTTTTATTTTCTAATTCAGTGTAATTTAGCAATTTAATGCACTCCAATCCATAAACCTATTAATCCTGTAATTAAACCTACCGTCCAAAATACTGTTACTACCTTCCATTCACCCCAACCACTTAATTCGAAGTGGTGATGTATAGGACTCATCTTGAAAATACGTTTCTTCGTTAATTTATATGAGGCTACTTGTAACATTACAGATAATGTCTCAACTACAAACACAAAACCAATTAATATTAATGATAATTCTTGATTCAACATGATTGAAATCGTTGCAAAAATACCACCTAGAGCAAGACTTCCTGTGTCTCCCATGAAAACTTTCGCTGGATTTAAATTGTAAGGTAAGAAACCTAGTAAAGCGAAAATCATTATAATACAAAATATGCCAATAGCCGGTGAATCTAACATGTAACTCATTACAGCATACATTGCAAAACCTATTATTGACAAACCGGTTGCCAATCCATCTAAACCATCAGTTAAGTTTACAGCATTTGAGAAACCAACTTGCCAAAAGACGATAAATATCACATAAGCAAATGACAACGGAATATCAAAATTCACAAATGGAATATGCAAATCTGTCGTAAAATGCACAAGGTGAAATACATCACTTAGCACAAAGAATATAACTGCAATAATTATTTGTGCTAGAAACTTTTGTTTACTAGTTAATCCTTGGTTATTCTTTTTAACTACAATAATATAATCATCAATAAATCCAATAAGACCAAAACCGATTGTTACAAATAGTAACAAAATAATTGGATTTGAATGGTCTACAAAGATAATTGCAATGATAGAGGTAATTATAATACTAATTAAAAATGTAAGCCCACCCATAGTAGGAGTACCTGTTTTTTTCATATGGCTTTGAGGCCCTTCCTCACGGATACTTTGTCCAAACTTCATACGTTTCAATGTTGGAATAAGTATAGGGACTAAAATAAATGTTATCAGTAATGCGATGATTGCGTATATAAAGATCATATAAATCTCCTTTTCTTCACTTTCTAATTTTAGCTCTTTTTATTTGTAAATAACCTTTAATATTTTATCAGTTTTTGTTTTATTTTAATATACGACATTATCTATTTATTAAATAAGGTTGGGACCATTTGTGAGCTAATCCCTAAAATGTTAATCCCAACCTGTTGTTGATATCAAGTTCTCTTAAATTAATTATTTCTCTCAGAACCTGATGTTTCATTTGTGCTGTCATCAGAATCATTTTTCGAGTCGGCGTTTGACTTATCATTCTTAGTTGACGAAGATGTATTTGAATGATCCTCATCAGCTTTATCTTTCTTTGATTTGTTATCCGAAGAGTCCTCATCAGTTTTCTCTTGGTCATCATCCGTATCTTCAGCAGATAATGACACTTCTATCTTATCTTTATTTTTAATGATTTGACCTTTTGAGATACTTTGATTCGTGACAAATCCATTACCTTTAGTAGAAACTTTAATTTTCGTTAAATCTTCAAAAGCAAGTACATCTTCCTTTGTCCATCCGGTCATATCCGGCATTGTTAATTCCCCGTCTGTCATTAACATTACTTTACTGTGTGGTAGGACTTTGGTACCTGACTTAACTGATTGTTGTTTAATTTGTTTGCCATTACCAATCGTAATAGGTTTAAGAGATTGAGCATTGACGCTATCCTCTGCTTTTTGAACTTCATCTCCTTGCACGTTAGGCACTTTACTAAAGTCAGTTTTTGATGAAGTATCACTAGATTTTCCAACATTTAAATATTTCAGCGTATTCTCCATAATTGGTTTAAATGCTTTGCTCACACCCATTTCATATGCTTCTTGATCATTTTTTTGAGCAAGACTCATACCTGCATAGACAATGACTTTAGGTTTTTTCTTAGGTGCATCCCCAATGAAGCTTACAAAGTAAGGATTTTCACCTTTAACATAACCGCCTCCATTTGAATCAGCTACTTGTGCTGTTCCTGTCTTACCTTCAATATCATAACCTTTTACGCGATAATTCATAGCATGACTCTTCTTACTATTTACTACTTTATCAAGTTCTTCTTCAACTTTATTGGCTGTTTCTTCCGTTACTGGTTTACCGGCAAACTCTTTTTTACCAGAGTAATAATTCTTTTTAGTTATTGGATTATCAATACTACTTACAAACCATGGTTTAAGCATATTCCCTTTATTAAAGAAAGCCGATTGTGCTTGAATCATTTGAGCAGGGGTAACAGTTGTGGATTGACCAAATGCTGACGTTTTTTGTTGTAATTCATTTGCCCAACCAATATTACCTGCAGCTTCTCCATCAAACATACCACCTGTTTTTTTGCCAAATCCAAAGCGTTCATACCAAGATTTCATTTTATCGGCACCAACCAAATCTTGTAAGTGCATCATCAACGTATTTGATGAATAAGTAAAACCTAACGACATAGGTATACGTCCCCAACCAGTTTTATTCCAATCGGAAATTTCAGAGCCCATAATATTTCTATGACCTGATTTATACTTTTCATCCGGTTTGAATTTACCTTCTTGAATTGCTGCAGCTAAGCCGTATGTTTTAAAAGTAGAGCCCGGTTCATATGTATTTTGATATAAATCGTTTGCCCACTTTTTGCCAAAATCTTTACCTGTTTCAGGGTTAAAAGTCGGACGTTGGCTATATGCAAGTATTTCACCAGTTTTTGCGTCCATTACTACTGCAAATAAATCTTTTGGAGCATAGCGTTCAACCATGTCATCAAGAGCTTCTTCCACAAAGACTTGTATATTAGAATCAATTGTTAAGTGTACATCGTCTCCACGTTTAGGTTGCTGCTCTTTCTTCGTATTAGGTGCGATGTAGCCCCATATATCATGTATATATTTAAGTGCACCTCTTGATCCATTTAAATAACTATTGAATATTTTTTCAACACCTAATGCACCATTTAATTCACCAGTATCAGGATCTTTCTGTGCCATGCCTATTAAATGGGAGGCAAAATTACCATTAGGATAAAACCGCTCAGTTTCTGGGTAAAGTGCTATACCAGGTAATTTCATTTTCTCTATTTTTTCTTTTTCTTGATAAGTTAAATTAGTACCTTTCTGACCAAATTCGATTTGAAAGGCTTTCTTATTATTAAGTCGTTTTTCTATTTCGTCAGCGTCCATATCTATGATTTCAGCTAATTTTTTTGCTGTCTTTTTTTTATCAACCACGTGTCGCGGCTTTTTACTTTCTTTACTTGCTTTTTTATCCACAACTGCAACAAGTTTATATCTTTCTACATCTTCTGCTAAAACTTTACCATTACGATCATAAATCTTACCTCGTTCTGGTTGTTGAGAATTTTTGACTAAGTATTTCTCATTGGCTTTCATAATTAAATCTTGACCATTAGAGTGGCCAGTAATCATTACATAAGAAAACCTTAGCACCAATATAAAAAAGAGCAGTCCGAATAAACCAACAAGTAGGACTGCTCCTATTTTATTTTTTTTAATTTTAATTTTTCGCTTCGCCATTATTACGCACTACCTTTACATTGTCGTTCTCTAGACTCATGCCCTGCTTCTTAGCCTTGTCGTAAATGCGTTCATATGAAGAATTTTTCTTAATTTCAGACTTTAATGCGCTGTTCTCACTAGATTGTTTCTCTATTTTTTGATCTAAATCTGCAATTTTTCCTCGCGTATCGTACGCATCCATTTTTAAAGATAGCATATAAATACTTATTAGAGCAATTACAGTTATTAAAGCTATGTATAAAATTTTTTCAAATCTAGTAAGTTGAACAACAACTTTTCTTTTAACGGTTTGTTTTTCAGGACTCGATTGTGGTTGTCTTTGTGGGATACTGGTTTGTGTCGCTTCATCATAAGGTTGATAAATTTTTTCTACAGCCATTACACTTACTCCTTATTTTAATATTTCTGCTACGCGTAACTTGGCGCTACGTGCTCGATTGTTATCGTTTAAATCGTCATCAGTAGCGGTAATCGGTTTACGATTGACTCGTTTTAACTTAGGTGTATATGCTTCGGGAATAACGGGTAGACCTCTTGGTACGTCTGGACCTTTCTCAAACTCTTGGAAAATTTGTTTACACAAACGATCTTCCAAAGAGTGGAAAGTAATAACTGAAATTCTACCTCCGACCTTCACACATTCAATGGCTTGCTCAACTGAATCTTCAAAAGCTGATAACTCATCATTCACAGCAATTCGAATAGCTTGGAACACGCGTTTCGCAGGATGTCCCCCTTTTCGTCTTGCTTTCGCTGGTATGCCTTCTTTAATGACATCAACTAGTTCTAAAGTTGTTTCTATAGGTTGTTGTTCTCGATGGGCTTCAATTCTGCGTGCAATCTGTTTAGAAAATTTCTCTTCACCGTAACGAAAGAAAATCCTAACTAATGCTTCATAAGACCATTGATTAACTACTTCATACGCAGAAAGTGATTGTGTTTGATCCATTCGCATATCTAGTTTCGCATCATTGTGATAACTAAAGCCTCTTTCAGGCACATCCAATTGCGGGCTTGAAACACCTAAGTCATAATAAATACCATCTACTTTTTCAATTTCTAATTCATTTAAAATATTTGTTAATTCTCGAAAGTTGTTATGAACAAAAGTGACTTTGTGCAAATGTTCTTTTAAAACTTCTTTCGCATTTTCTATGGCTGTTAAATCTTGATCAATCGCAATAAGTCTACCTTTATCATTTAATTGATTAAGTAAATAGAGGGCATGTCCTGCTCCACCCAACGTACAGTCAACATACACACCATCTTCTTTAATATTTAAATAATCAATGGTTTCGTTTAACATGACGCTCACATGATGAAACATCTAAATTCCTCCATTTAAAAATCAAAATCTATTAAATCTTCAGCAATGTCTTCGAAACTTTCTTCAGATTCATCATAGAAATCATTCCAAGTTTCTCTGTCCCAAATCTCAATACGATTTGAGACACCAATTACTGTACATTCCTTACTTAAATTGGCATATTTCCTTAAATTTTGCGGAATATTAATACGCCCTTGTTTATCTAATTCTACTTCTACAGCACCTGAGAAGAACATACGCATAAATTTACGCGCGTCTTTTTTTGTCATAGGTAAGGTTTTCATCTTCTCTTCAATTTGCTGCCACTCTTCTAGAGTGTAACCAAATAAACATTTATCAAGGCCTCTTGTGATAATAAAACGTTCATTTAGATCATAACGAAATTTGGACGGTATAATCATACGTCCTTTTGTATCCAATTGATGATCGAATTCTCCCATGAACATTTTTTATCACCTCACCTTATTTATAATTTACCACATCTCCCCACTATCCTCCACTAATTATACAAAAAAGGTGCAAATAATTTGCTCAAACACAAAAAAACCCGTTTTATCTATAAGATAAAACGGGCAAAAACATTGTCATATCAAGGATTTATAATCAAATGATCAAACGAGTAAGAAAGTGGTGGATAGGTGGAGGGACTGAACACATCTATCCCAAAATCATTCATAATTTGAAGTGGATTCCAAACTCTTTCTTGTAGACCACCCATTGGATGGAGTGTTTCACTAATTTCTCTAAACTGTCGCATACTTATATCATTTTCTCTTTCAATATTCAGTAAGTACCGTTTGATTAAATAATCGTACTGATTGAGATGAATTTGATTATTTTTTTCTAAAAGAAGTTGGTTGTCATGGTTATTTTCCACATAGGTGAATAAATTGTTATAAAGTTCTTGTTGCTGAATTTTCATTTCTTCTACTTCATTTATAAAATTATTTGATGCTTTTTCACGAACAAAACGTTGACGTTCCTGTTCTACTCCATTAGCAATGACAGACTCTATCGATAAATTATATTGTTTTAATAACTTTTTAGTTCTAGCATACAAATACGTGATTCTTAATCTTGGCATAACAATAGGCATTTCTACATTTAACGTATCGAAAACACCTTTTAATTCTGCCCAATATTTGATTTCGCTTGGACCTCCGATAAATGCTACTGTGTTAAACAACCATTCCTCTACAACTGGACGAGTAACAACATTATTAGAAATTCTTTCAGGCTCTCTTTCTATAATATCTAATAAATTTTGTTTCGTGTAACGTTTCTCAGTTTTATTCAGTTTAAAATAAGTGCCATCAAAATTTAAAAGCTGTCTCATTCCGTCTTCATGGATAAATAAATGTGTGTTTGTCTCTGTTTGTATCATTGATGGAAGTTGTTGTTGAGTTGTTCGTATCTGAGTTTCACGAAAAGATTGATCGACTTGATTCCTCTTTTCTAATATCTCTTTAAACAACGGTTTCTCCATCTGTCTTAATTCAGGGTATTGAGCATCAATAAGTAAAATCCCATAATCCTTAAACACTTCATGTATCAATCCCTTAAAAATATCAGTCCATGAATCAAATTGATTAATAATATTGACGCACATTTGATAAACATCTTGAGTATGTACAGTTTCCTTCATTTCTTTAAAAAAGTGATTTAATGATGCTTTTAATTCGTTCTTATCAGGAGTATATCTTGAAACATTACTATCTGGTGGTGTCATCGTATGATACTTTACTTTTTTCAAGGTAGTTTCTTTATTATTGAATGCATACGTATGATTCACCTCTTCAAAATCATGGTCCTCACCTGCAATCCAAAACACAGGTACAATAGGAGTATCATATTCCTCAGAAAGTTGACGACTTAAAGTTATAATTGAGAAAATCTTATGAAACGTATACAGTGGACCCCCAAAAAGACCAGCTTGTTGTCCACCAATCACTACTTTTGCACCATCAGCTAAAGCATCTATGTTATTCAGCTGCTGATGTGTTAACTTTAATTCATTCATGTAAGATTTAATCACTCGTGATAAATGAAATTCCCTTCCATTATTAGGTGTTTTTAATCTTCTATAAAAGCTTTCCTTTTTCGCTGCATCATATTCATAAAAAGATGTAATTTGAGATTCACTATTTTTTATTTTATTAATGAACTGATCCTGTTCAGTTAACTTTAACGTATTACACTTCATGTATTTACTCCTTCATTATCACTATTCCTCATATAGTATAAAGATTATATTTCTCATTGACAATTTAACGGCTTATAAATTAATTTATCTAAATTTTTTACAAATCAACTAAGTATGATTATTAAATGAAAAAGCATTTTAAAGAGGGTATAATAAAATAAAGAAACAAAGGGGGATAACGTTATGGGTGAAGTTAAACATTTACAAATCAATTACAAAACAGATGAGCTTTTCGCTGATTTCAGAGAATTTGGTAACAAGAACCTATATATGATTGAGGAGTTAAAGGGACAAATGATTGATGCAAGTTCCGATTCTCCTTTTTATGGAATTTTTGTTGGTAATAAATTAGTTGCGAGAATGGCATTACTTGATAAAGGAGAAGTAGAAGAAACCTATTTCCCTAATAGCAATGACTATATTCTTCTTTGGAAATTAGAAGTATTAGATACGTACCAAAGACGTGGATATGCTAAGCAACTATTAAACTTTGCTAAAGAAAATAAAAAACCAATTAAAGCTATTGCTAGAAATAACTCAAAAGAATTCTTTTTAAAACAGGGTTTTAAAGATGTAGAAACCAAAAATCCTGAGGGGCACGACATCTTAATATGGAATCCATAATGTCGTAACAATAATATATATCAACTAAACTGAGCCAACACTTGTAATGATAAATTCTACAAGTGTTGGCTCAACTTATACTTCTTCAATTGTCTTTATCTCTTCTATTCACTCAACAATGCGAATCATTTCTGATAAATCATTAATGATATAATCCGGTTGAATAGACGTATGGTTTTCTTTTTGTCTAATATTAAACCAACATGTTGATATATTAGCATTTTTACCACCTAAAATGTCAGACGTTAAAGAATCTCCCACAATTAGAGTTTGATTCCTGTTATTCTCTCCGATATGTTCAAACACAAAATCGAAGAACTCTGTCATCGGCTTTTGAAATCCAGCTTTTTCAGATATAAAGACATCTTGAAATATTTCATTAAATTGTGTCTGAGCAATTCGTCGTAGCTGTGTTTCTGTTACACCATTGGTTACTATATAGAGAGAATGATTTAATTTTAATTGTTGTATAACTTCTAATGTATGATCAAATAATTTAACTGGTGCCTTTGCTAATTCAGCTCTAAAGCACTCATCAGCTTCTTTTCCATTTACATGAATTTGATAGTCATTAAAATAATTAATAAATCGTTGTGACAGCACTTCATCTTTAGTCAATTTATTTTGTTGAAATGCTTCCCAATGCGCTTGGTTCACTTTCTTAAAATGTTCGAAATCCTGTTGAGTTGGCTGATGATTGTATTTCTGCGCTAAATTATAAAACGCTTTTTTCTCAGCGTCATAAAAATCCACTAATGTATCGTCGAAATCAAATAATATATTTTTGAATTTCATATTCAAATCTCCTATTTATTAACAATCTTTTTTTACTAAAATAGTAACAAATAAAATGGCACAAAAAAAGACCAGAGCATTCGCTCTGGCCAATACCTAATCGTGTATTAGAAACCGAAGATTTTACCTAATACGCTAACGCCACTTTCTACGATATCAACGATACTAGTTCCTAATTTAGTCCAATCTTGGTCTTGTGCTGCTTTTACTGTATTTGCAATAGCTTCTGCTAATTTTGACATGTTTATCTCTCCCTAATTAATTATTTAAATTTTAAAGTTTTAATTTTTAAATTATTGACCTAATAATTTAGAAATAATACTAACACCATTTTCAACAATACCAGCGATGCCTGAAGCTAATTGAGACCAATCTTGGTTGATTCCTGCATCTACTACACTTCTAATTGCGTCAAATAATTGTTCCATTATTCAAAACTCCTTTAAATAAATTTTATTATTATGCTAGATCGTTGATGATGAACTAATTTCCCAAAAATCGATTCACCATATCAACGCTACCTTCTATGATGTTAACAATACTTGCCCCTAATTGAGTGCCATCGTTAGTGATGGCTGCTTCTAAGATGTCTTTAAAAGCGTTAAATAATTTCATTATTAACACTCCTAAATGAGTTAATAACTCCAAAACGATCGGATACGTTTTGATTCGTTATCTCTATCGTTTTGTTACCTATACTATAAAGTTAATTTGACTCAATTTGTTGCATTTTTCATACTAAGTAATTAAGAGTTCCTAACTGTTGCTTTATTTAAGTTTTTTAACAGTTAGGCATGCACAACTGTATTGTGCTCGATTTTATTGATATAAACATATGAGATTTAATATCAAATTAACATTTATGTATAAAAACCTCTATTATAGTGAAAAATATAAATAATTTTTATTAGGTACCTATTGCTAAAAGACATATATTTAGATATAATAATTCTTGTGTTGAAAATGTCCTGGTAGCTCAGCTGGATAGAGCAATGGCCTTCTAAGCCATCGGTCGGGGGTTCGAATCCCTCCCAGGACGCTATAACAAAATAGTTTAAGGCATAAAGTTCTTAGACTTGTAAAAAGACAATTTCTATTGAGATAATATAGAAATTGTCTTTTTTATAATTATTCAAATCATTTTTAACTTTTTGAACTACTATCCTAATTACTTACTAAGTTGCATTAGTACAATTCCAACTTTTCCTTATTTTGTGTCACTAATCAATATTCGAGAGAAATACAGAATAACTTTTATAAATTCAAAGTCAGATTCTACATCAATTTTTCTCAAAATTTTTATATCAATGAACTTCTATTTACATTTCTTCACTATCTCCTTAACCGCAACAACTAGCAATAATATGAGGAATAATATATTTTTATCAATATCCTGCTTCAGTTTTTTCTCTATCTCTTCTGTCTTTCCATTCACTAAAGCTTTCATCTTCTTCAGCGTAATTCCAACCAGCACCACCACCACCAGCGCCATTAGCTTTTTGTTCAGGTGTTAAATGTGTAATAGCGTGTTGGCTTTCTTTTGCGCCTAAATACTCTTGGTATTCTTTACCACTATTAGCTTCTTCATTTATTTTTGTAGCATATTCAGCATTACTCATTCCATTATGTTCAGAACGACTTTCTTCTTGCATACGTTGATTTGCTTCAGCTTGTGTCTCTTTGTGACTAGCAGAATTCTTTTTAAAACCTTCAGTATTACTATTTTGGTTATTTTCAGTATAAACTTCATTACTATTATCAGACTCGTTATTAATAGTTTTATCTTTTGATTTCTCTTTCTTATTATCTTTCTTTTTTTGTTCTTGCTTATTTTTAGAAGCTTCATCATGGTCATTATCTTTTTGAACACAACCAGTTAATAATAAAGTCATTGCTATACTGGGTATTGCCATATATTTAAATTCCACATTTCCACGTCCTTTATATTTATTAATTAAATATTAACACAACCTAACAAAAAGTGAAGAACAACATAAAATTAAATCAAAAATATTTTGTAGAGTATATTGTTTTGTATAGATGATGTATTCAAAACTTCCTATAAATATTTATGTTAACTAAAATAAAATTAAAAATCAT
>OKAT01000069.1_pt1 | contig 45172 bp, 41 predicted proteins | sample 1612421 | NCBI WGS metagenome assembly OKAT01 (sample SAMN04436795, study PRJEB24849) | human gut metagenome | biome: human gut; feature: NICU; material: stool | host: Homo sapiens | place: USA: Saint Louis, MO | collected 2011-05-09
GCCTTAGCGGCCACCTTTAATACGGCGGCAGTTACACAGAATTATTTACAGGGTCAGCCAAAAAAGTGGGATATTCGTATCAAGTAGTCGCTGCGCCACTTGTTGCAGGGAAGCGCTCGTTAAACCGCAAAATTCAGCGAGGCTGATCATTCCTTCTCCAGCCAAAGCAGGCGCACTGCTTACCAACTTTTCTCTATCCAATTTTTGATACTCACCCAGACATCGCTGCCAGACAGCCAATAGAACTGCGGCAATCGCTCGCGCTTTTCTGATGTCGTTTGTTTCTGTTGAAGCGTGAATCTCACGCTGTCCCGTGTAGAGACGGTATCGGGCGGGAACTGCAATACGGACAACATAAATACCGCTGCTACGGCGATACAGATTATCACGTTGAGCCATCGGCTGTATGACCTCTATGTAGGAGAGGCTACGCGATTTCACTCTGAATGGATTTAATACTAACTAAATCAATAAGATAGAAGTGACTGGTGCCGATAATAGGAGTCGAACCTACGACCTTCGCATTACGAATGCGCTGCTCTACCAACTGAGCTATATCGGCTTTGGGGAAGCGGTGCTGCTGTGGCCTAGAAGGTTAAAACTCTGCGGGTGATACGTCAATGCCTTTGATATCAAACGGCTACTTTTGCATCACCCGCAGGTCAATTACGCGCGGATCGTGTCGTTACCGAAGCCAATCCACTTGTAGGTAGTCAGCGCCTCCAGGCCCATCGGGCCGCGGGCGTGCAGCTTCTGGGTGCTGACCGCTACCTCGGCGCCGAGGCCGAACTGGGCGCCGTCGGTGAAGCGGGTGGAAGCGTTGACGTACACCGCGGAGGAATCCACTTCGTTGACGAAGCGGTCGGCGTTGCGCAGGGTGCGGGTCAGGATGGCGTCCGAATGCTGGGTGCCGTGCTCGCGGATGTGGGCGATGGCGCCGTCCAGGTCGTCCACCAGCTTGACGTTGAGATCCAGCGACAGGTATTCGTCGTCGTACTGCTCCGGTTCGACCAGCACCACCTCAGCCGGGCCGCTGGGCAGCTGGGTGATGGCGTTCTCGTCGGCGTGCAGGGTGACGCCCGCATCGGCCATGCGCTGGCTCAGCGCGGGCAGGAAGCTGTCGGCGATGTCCTTGTGCACCAGCAGCGTCTCCAGGGTGTTGCAGGTGCTGGGGCGCTGGGTCTTAGCGTTGACGATGATGTTCAGCGCCGGTTCAATCTCCGCCGAGGCGTCGACGAAGGTGTGGCAGACGCCGATGCCGCCGGTGATCACCGGGATGGTGGACTCTTCGCGGCACAGCTTGTGCAGCCCGGCGCCGCCGCGCGGGATCAGCATGTCGATGTACTTGTCCATTTTGAGCATTTCGCCCACCAGCGCGCGGTCCGGGCTTTCGATGGCCTGGACGGCGCCGGCGGGCAGGCCGCACGCTTCCAGCGCCTGCTGGATCACTTTCACGGTGGCGGCGTTGGTGCGGCAGGTCTCTTTGCCGCCGCGCAGGATGGCGGCGTTGCCGGTTTTAAGGCACAGGGCGGCGACGTCAAGGGTAACGTTGGGGCGCGCCTCGTAGATAACGCCGACCACGCCGAGGGGCACCCGGCGGCGTTCGATGCGCAGGCCGCTGTCGAGAAGTCCGCCGTCAATCACCTGGCCGACCGGATCGGCGAGGCTGCAGACCTGGCGCACGTCGCCGGCGATGGCGCTCAGGCGCTCCGGCGTCAGGGTGAGCCTGTCGAGCAGCGCTTCGCTCAGGCCGGCGGCGCGGGCTTCTTCGAGGTCGAGATCGTTGGCCTGCAGGATGGCGTCGCTCTGCGCCTCGAGCAAGTCGGCAATTGTTTCCAGTACCTGATTCTTCTCCCGGCTGGAGAGGAGCGCCAGCGTATACGATGCTGCCCTGGCGGCAGCGCCCATCTGTTCAAGCATGTCTGGTTCCTTAGCGGGTGATCATATCGTCGCGGTGGACGGCAACCGGGCCGTATTCGTAGCCGAGAATGGCGTCAATCTGCTGCGAGTGCTGCCCGGCGATGCGCCTGAGGGCGTCGCTGTTGTAGCGGCTGACGCCGTGGGCGATGTCGCGTCCGTCGAGATCGCGAATGCGGATCACTTCACCACGGGAGAAGTTGCCTGTCACGCTTTTAATTCCTTTTGGAAGCAGCGAGCTGCCTCTTTCCAGAATCGCGGTGGTGGCGCCTTCGTCAACGGCAAGTTCCCCCGCCGGCGGTGCGCCGAAGATCCAGCGCTTGCGGGTCTCCAGCGGCGAGGCCTGGGCGTGGAAGCGGGTGCCGACGGAGATGCCCTCCATCACGTCGCCGATGACGCCGGGGCGGCTGCCGGCGGCGATGATGGTATCGATGCCCGCCCGGCAGGCGACGTCGGCGGCCTGCAGCTTGGTGCCCATGCCGCCAGTGCCGAGGCCGGAGACGCTGTCGCCGGCGATGGCGCGCAGGGCGTCATCGATACCGTGAACGTCCTGGATCAGTTCGGCCTGCGGGTTGCTGCGCGGATCGGCGGTGAACAGCCCCTGCTGGTCGGTGAGCAGCAGCAGCTTGTCGGCCCCGGCGAGGATCGCCGCCAGCGCCGAGAGGTTATCATTGTCGCCGACCTTGATTTCGCTGGTGGCGACGGCGTCGTTTTCATTGATTACCGGCACGATGTGGTTGTCCAGCAGCGCGCGCAGCATGTCGCGGGCGTTGAGGAAGCGCTCCCTGTCCTCCATATCGGCGCGGGTCAGCAGCATCTGGCCGACGTGAATGCCGTAGATGGAGAAGAGCTGTTCCCAGAGCTGGATCAGGCGGCTCTGGCCCACGGCGGCCAGCAGCTGCTTGGAGGCGATGGTGGCAGGCAGTTCCGGGTAGCCCAGATGCTCGCGCCCGGCGGCAATAGCGCCGGAGGTCACAATCACAATCCGGTGTCCGGCGGCGTGCAGCTGGGCGCACTGGCGGACAAGTTCAACGATATGGGCGCGGTTGAGGCGGCGCGATCCCCCGGTTAATACGCTGGTACCCAGTTTGATGACCAGCGTCTGGCTGTCACTCATGATTCTCTGCCATTTAAGAATAAGAAAAGGACGTTTTAGCAGGAGTCAGGCCGCTTGCCAACTGCGGCAGCGGCCTGCGGGACAAATTGTTGCAATAAGGCCAGGGAATTGAGCGGGAAGGCAGCAAAAAGCCCTGCCGTTGCCGACAGGGCCTGTAATAGCGTAACGCGCGGCGTCAGGCGGAGAGCCGCACCGGCTGCTCGACGTTGTCGGCGGGTTCAAGCGCCAGGTCGAACGTTTTCAGCACCTCGCGGGCGCGCTCGTGAAACTCACGCAGCGTCTGCTCCAGGCGCTCTTTCACCTCGGTATCTTTAATGGCGGTGGGCTGCCAGATGCCCTCTTTGTCGAACAGTCCAAACTGATAGCTGTAAGTAAAACGCTTCTCTTCGGCTTCCATTTCAAGCCACCAGCCCCAGAACTCACGCTTTTCCGGCGCCGGCTTTACGTTGACGCAAACCGCCAGGCAGTCGAAAAAAAAGCGATTGTTTTCGCACTGCTCCTCCCGGATATACGGGCCAAGCGCGGCGAGTTTCTTGATCAATTTACTCTTCGGGTGTCCACTTGGTAACGTCATTGCGATCTCCTTAGGTGATGCACTGTTTTACCAAATCAATACAAATTAGCAACTATTAACCAAATCTATGGTTGATCCAGGCAGCAATTTCTCTTAACGCCTTGTCAAAGTTCCGATACACCGGCTTGAAGGGGATCGGCAGCAGCTTTCCGTCCGACGATGAAGAGGCGATCAGCCGCGATTCACTTTCGGGGCTGAAGGGGTCGTTGTCCCAGTATCCCGATATCATCGGCGTCGGGCAGCGGCGGCCCAGCAGGCCCTGCGTCTTGAGCGAGTAGCAGTTCAGCTCCATGCGCAGCGCCTCGTCGGAGGCGTCGCTCATGCCCAGGCGCGAGGCGAGAACGTCAAGGTACATTTCCGGGATGTTGCCCTGCCCCTGCGGATTGGCCAGCAGAGCGTGCACCATCGGCCCGAGGCAGGCCACGGCCTTCAGGCGCGGCGACTCGAGGTAGGCGAGGCGCACCGCCACGTTGGCGCCAAAGCGAAAGCCGAAGGCGGCGACGCGGGTATGGTCTACCCAGGCAATGTCGGGCAGCGCCTTCAGCACCTGCTGATGGAGAAAGCTGGAGTCCTGGGTCAGCTTCCACTTCGACGAGAAGCCGATGGAGGGCATATCCAGCGTCAGCATGGCGATGCCCAGCGGCGCAAAGTAGTCGGCGTAGAGGTGGTAGTAGTCGCTCTGCAGCCCGTCGAGGCCGCCGCACATCAGTACGGTCGGGAACGGGCCATCGCCCGGCGGCGTGTGTAAAAAGCCGATCACCGGCGCGCCGCCCGGTATCGTAAACGTCAGTTCGCGTATGCCGCCCGGCAGCCGCTTCGCCGCCTCTTCGTAGGCGCGGTTAGCCAGCGCCTGGGCCTGATCCGCCAGCTCGTCGCCCTTGAGGTGCGGATAGGCGGCGATGCTGAACAGCGCGGAGGCGTGCAGCCAGCGGCGGCCGCTCTCTATCTCGTCCTGCGCCTCAGTGGCCTGCTGCTGCCGGAGCGCCGCCTGCTTCGACCACTCGTAAATCCAGTTGCCGCTGCGGTAGCCCACCACCGTATCGTACAGTTCGCTGTTGGTGCGCTCGGCGGTGCTCATTACGATCCGCGCCTGCACGTCGAGGATCTCCTGCGGAGTGACGCCCCGACTTATCCACATCAGGCGATTAAGCATCCGGTACCAGCGCGGCGCATTTTTGCCGTCGAGGGTTGAGTGCACCGGCGTCGGCGCCCGGTGACGCGGGCGGCGTACCAGGGTCGAGGTTTCCGCATGTTTAAAACGGGGTTTAAAGAGCTGTTCGCTGAGGTTAGCTTCCGCCATCTTCCGGACTCCATGAAGACAATAGGGTTTCTATTGTACCCCGTCGGGCGCTAAAAAAAACAACGCCCGGCATTGCCGGGCGCGGGGATGACGCTGAGTTGCTTAGCGGCCGCTGATAGGCGGTACGAAGACCACGCCCATGTCCCACGGCTGCTCAATCCAGGTATCCTGCGGGATATCAACAATATAATCATCCACCAGCGGCTTACCGGCCGGTTTAGCGAAGATGGTCACGAAGTGCGCTTTCGGGTACATTTCGCGGATCGCGACTGCGGTGCCGCCGGTATCCACCAGGTCATCAATAACGATGAAGCCTTCGCCATCGCCTTCGGCACGCTTAAGCACTTTCAGCTCGCGCTGGTTGTCGTGGTCGTAGCTGGAGATGCAAACGGTATCAACGTGGCGAATGCCCAGTTCACGGGCCAGCAGACCGCCAGGGACCAGACCTCCGCGGCTGACGGCAATAATGCCTTTCCACTGTTCAGCGGGCAGCAGGCGCGCGGCCAGCTTGCGGGCGTGAATCTGCAACATGTCCCAGGTGACGACGTATTTTTCGCTCATGTGATAGTGTCCCAGCCTTCTTAAAACGGCTTAAAAAATGTTCAGGGGTGAATCCAGGTTGCGCGAGATTATAGAGATCTGGCGCACTAAAAACCAGTGCTTAACGGCCCGGGCGGGAGTTTTTGCCGCCGCCGGACTACAACGGCAGGCAGAAAGTGGTATTCTCAACCGCATCGTGCAAGTCAGGCCTGGTGCCTGTTTGTTACCGCTAACCCTTTAGCTGCAAGTGACTTTTGCAGCAAGCCGTAAGGAGACTTACCGTGTCAGAACTGTCTCAACTTTCCCCTCAGCCGCTGTGGGATATTTTTGCCAAGATCTGCTCCATTCCGCACCCTTCCTATCACGAGCAGGCGCTGGCCGAGCACATTATGGGCTGGGCGAAAGAGAAAGGCCTGCACGCGGAGCGCGACCAGGTAGGCAATATCCTGATCCGTAAAGCGGCGACGGCGGGCATGGAGAACCGCAAGCCGGTGGCCCTGCAGGCGCACCTCGATATGGTGCCGCAGAAAAATAACGATACCGTTCACGACTTCACCAAAGATCCTATCCAGCCTTACATCGACGGCGAATGGGTTAAGGCGCGCGGCACCACCCTGGGCGCGGATAACGGCATCGGCATGGCGTCCGCGCTGGCGGTGCTGGCCGACGACAGCGTCGAACACGGCCCGCTGGAAGTGCTGCTGACCATGACGGAAGAGACCGGCATGGACGGCGCGTTCGGTCTGCAGGCCAACTGGCTGCAGGCCGATATCCTGATCAACACCGACTCGGAAGAGGAAGGCGAGATCTACATGGGCTGCGCGGGCGGCATCGACTTTACCAGCACCCTTCAGCTTACCCGCGAAGCGGTGCCGGCCGGTTTTGCGACCTTTAAGCTGACCCTGAAGGGCCTGAAGGGCGGCCACTCCGGCGGCGACATCCATTTAGGTCTGGGCAACGCCAACAAGCTGCTGGTGCGCTTCCTGGCCGGCCACGCGGCGGAACTGGATCTGCGCCTAGTGGACTTTAACGGCGGCACCCTGCGCAACGCCATTCCGCGCGAAGCCTTCGCCACTCTCGCCGTGCCGGCAGCAAAAGCCGACGCCCTGAAGGCGCTGGTCAGCGAGTATCAGGCGATCCTGAAAAACGAGCTGGAAGCGAAAGAGAAGAACCTCACCCTGGTGCTGGAAACGGCCTCTGCGGATAAAGGCGCCCTCACCGCCCAGTGCCGCGACACCTTCGTGCGCCTGCTGAACGCCATGCCGAACGGCGTGATCCGCAATTCCGACGTGGCGAAGGGCGTGGTGGAAACCTCCCTGAACATCGGCGTGGTCACCATGGACGATGAGAAGGTGAACATCAACTGCCTGATCCGCTCCCTGATCGACAGCGGTAAAGAGTACGTGGTAAGCATGCTGGAGTCGCTGGGCAAGCTGGCCGGGGCGCAGACCACGCCGAAGGGCGGCTACCCGGGCTGGCAGCCGGACGCCAACTCGCCGGTAATGCACCTGGTGCGCGAAACCTACCAGCGCCTGTTCAACAAGACGCCGAACATTCAGGTGATCCACGCCGGTCTGGAATGCGGCCTGTTCAAAAAGCCGTACCCGAATATGGATATGGTTTCCATCGGGCCAACCATCACCGGGCCGCACTCGCCGGATGAGCAGGTGCATATCGAAAGCGTGGGCCAGTACTGGATCCTGCTGACCGAACTGCTGAAGTCTATTCCCGCGAAGTAATCCCGCCTCTGGCCTTGCGCCGCCTGCGTTGTCAGGCGGCGCTGCGCTTGCCTGACCGACAAAACTCGCTCTACAGCCCCAGCAGCAGCTGGCGCTCAATCTGCGGATCGAGCAGGGTGACGTGCAGGCCCACCAGCCGCACGCCGCGCCCGGCGCGGCGTTCCTGCCAGGTTTTCCAGGCGGTGGCGATCAGATCTTCCCGGTTCAGCTGCGGCCAGACGTGCTCCTGGGTGGTGAGCTGGAAATCGTTAAACTTGAGCTTCACGCCCTGGCGGGCGATAAGCAGATCCGGCTTAACCTGCTTCAGCCGCCGCTCCAGCTCCGGATAGAGCTGGTTGTTGATGATAGCCTCGCACGCCTCCCAGTCGTGGATATCCTCGGCCAGGGTGCGCTCCACGCCGACGGATTTGCGCAGGCGGTCGTTATTCACCTCCCGCTCGTCGATGCCGCTGCTGCGCTCCCACAGCACCCGGCCAAATTTGCCGAAGCGCTTAAGCAGCGTCGCCAGGTCGCTGTTCTGCACATCACCGCAGGTGCGCAGCCCCATGCTCTCAAGCTTTGCCGCCGACACCTTGCCGACGCCGGGGATTTTCGCCAGCGGCAGGTTTTTGATAAAGGCGGGCATGGTTTCGGGCGTGATGACGTACTGGCCGTTGGGCTTGTTGAGGTCGGAGGCGATTTTGGCGAGAAACTTGATCGGCGCCACGCCCGCCGAGGCGGTAAGGTGCAGCTCGTCGCTGATGGTCCGGCGGATCTCCCGGGCGATCAGCGTCGCCGAGCCGTGGCAGTGCACGCTGTCGCTGACGTCGAGGTAGGCTTCGTCAAGCGAGAGCGGTTCAATGCGCGAGGTGTAGCGGGAGAAGATTTCGCGGATGTGGTGCGAGGCCTCTTTGTAGGCGTCGAAGCGGCCCGGCAGCAGGGTCAGGTGTGGGCAGAGCCGCAGGGCGGTGGCGGTCGGCATGGCGCTGCGCACGCCAAATTTGCGCGCCGGGTAGTTGGCGGTGCTGATCACGCCCCGCCGCTCGCGGCTGCCGCCGATGGCCAGCGGAATGTCGCGCAGGGACGGATTATCCCGCATCTCAACGGCGGCAAAAAAGCAGTCCATATCGACGTGAATGATTTTGCGCATACCCGGCCCTCAGCAAACAACTGGATAAGTATACAGCAAATTAATTAAAAGAGAGAAGCACAAGAGAAGGCCCGGCGGCGATCCGCCGCCGGGCCGGGCGTTACAGGATGCGGTTTTGCCGCTGCCGGGCCTCGCGCGCCTCGCGCTTTTTACGCGCATCGCAGGGTTCCGGGCAGTCGCAGACCTTCTCCAGCCCGAGGGAGGAGATACCGCCGCAGCTGCCCTGGATGCTCTTACGCTTAATCAGGTAGCCCAGCGACATGCCGAAAACCACCAGCAAAAACACCGCGAAGGTGGCGAGAAATACCGTCAGCATCATCAGCCTCCGAAATCATCAAGCATGATATTTTCATCCTCCACGCCGAGATCCTTGAGCATTTTGATCACCGCCGCGTTCATCACCGGCGGGCCGCACATGTAGAACTCGCAGTCCTCCGGCGCCGGGTGCTGCTTAAGGTAGTTCTCATACAGCACATTGTGGATGAAGCCGGTGTGCCCGGTCCAGTTATCTTCCGGCTGAGGATCGGAGAGCGCCACGTGGAAGGTGAAGTTCGGGTTCTCGCGCGCCAGCTGTTCGAACTCGTCGTCGTAGAACATTTCGCGCAGCGAGCGGGCGCCGTACCAGAAGCTGATTTTACGCTGGCTGCCGAGCCGCTTGAGCTGGTCGAAAATGTGCGAGCGCATCGGCGCCATGCCGGCGCCGCCGCCGATAAAGACCATTTCGGCGTCGGTCTCTTTGGCAAAGAACTCGCCGAACGGCCCGGAAATGGTCACCTTATCGCCCGGCTTCAGCGACCAGATGTAAGAGGACATGATGCCCGGCGCTACGTCCGGCGCCGACGGCGGCGGCGTGGCGATACGGACGTTAAGCATAATGATGCCCTTCTCTTCCGGGTAGTTGGCCATCGAGTAGGCGCGCAGCGCCGGTTCGCTGACCTCGGAGACGTAGCGGAACAGGTTAAACTTGTCCCAGTCGCCGCGGTACGCCTCCGGCACATCAAAGTCGGCGTAGGCCACTTTGTGGCTCGGGCACTCGATCTGGATAAAGCCCCCGGCGCGGAACGGCACCACTTCCCCCTCCGGAATAGCCAGCTTCAGCTCTTTAATGAAGGTGGCCCTGTTATCGTTGGAGATAACCTCGCACTCCCATTTTTTAACGCCGAAGACCTCCTCGGGCAGCTCAATCTTCATGTTCTGGCGCACCGCCACCTGACAGGCCAGGCGGCAGCCCTCTTTCGCCTCACGTTTGGTGATGTGCGAAAGCTCGGTAGGCAGAATGTCGCCGCCGCCCTCTTTCACCCGCACCCGGCACTGGCCGCAGGAGCCGCCGCCGCCGCAGGCGGAGGAGACGAAGATGCCGTTGCTGGAGAGCGTATTGAGCAGCTTGTCACCCGCCGGGGTGTGGATCTGCTTGTCGGCTTCGTTGTTGATCTCAATCACCACGTCGCCTGAGTTAACCAGTTTGGCGCGCGCGGCGAGGATCAGCAGCGACAGCACCAGCACAATCAGCGTGAACATCGCCACGCCAAGCATTATTTCCATATCCGCTCCCTTACAGCTGCACGCCGGAGAATGACATAAAGCCCAGCGCCATCAGTCCGGTGGTGATAAAGGTGATCCCTAAGCCGCGCAGTCCTGCGGGCACGTTGGCGTACTTCATCTTCTCGCGCAGCCCGGCCATCGCCACGATAGCCAGCATCCAGCCGATGCCGGAGCCGAAGCCGTATACCACCGATTCGGGGAAGTTATAGTCGCGCTGCACCATAAACGACACGCCGCCGAAAATGGCGCAGTTGACCGCGATCAGCGGCAGGAAGATGCCCAGCGCGTTGTACAGCGACGGGAAGTACTTATCGAGGATCATTTCAAGGATCTGCACCAGCGCGGCAATCACGCCGATGAAGGTGATGAAGTTGAGGAAGCTGAGATCCACGCCCTCCACCAGCGCGCCGTCGCGCAGCACCAGGTTATAGATCAGGTTATTGACCGGCACCGAGATGCCGAGCACCACCGTGACCGCCACGCCGAGGCCGAAGGCGGTCGAGACCTTTTTCGACACCGCGAGGAAGGTACACATGCCGAGGAAGAAGGCCAGCGCCATGTTTTCCACAAACACCGCGCGCACAAAGAGGCTGAGATAATGCGCCATCGTCGGTTACTCCTTCTCCTGCTGTTCCGGCTTCCACGTACGCAGCGCCCAGATCAGCAGACCGATAATAAAGAATGCGCTCGGCGCCAGCAGGAACAGGCCGTTGGGCAGATACCAGCCGCCGTTCTGCACGGTATCCAGCACCTGAACGCCGAACAGCTTGCCGCTGCCAATCAGTTCGCGCAGGAAGCCGACCACCATCAGGATCGCGCCGTAGCCGAGGCCGTTGCCGATGCCGTCCATAAAGCTCGCCAGCGGCGGCGACTTCATGGCGTAAGCCTCGGCGCGGCCCATCACGATGCAGTTGGTGATGATCAGCCCGACGAACACCGACAGCTGCTTGGAGATCTCATAGGCGAAGGCGCGCAGCAGCTGATCGACCACGATCACCAGCGAGGCGATGATCGCCATCTGCACGATGATGCGCACGCTGTTGGGAATGTGGTGGCGGATCATCGAGATAAACATGCTGGAAAACGCCGTGACCAGCGTAACCGCAATGGTCATGACGAACGCCGTCTCAAGCTTAGTGGTGACCGCCAGCGCCGAGCAGACGCCCAGCACCTGCAGGGCGATCGGGTTATTGGCGAACAGCGGCCCAACCAGTACCCGCTTTACTTCTTTCATTTCACCGGCATCAGCCATTGTTCAGCCCTCCTTCACGGACCTGCTTGAGGAAGGGGCCAAAGCCCTGCTCCCCCATCCAGAAATCAAAACTGTGCTGCACGCCGTTAGAGGTAAGCGTGGCGCCGGACAGGCCGTCCACCGCGTACTCGTCTCCCGGCCGCGCGCCGCCCTTCACCACCTTCAGCGCCGGCATGCCGCTGTCGTTAAGCACCTTTTTGCCGACGAACTGCTGGCGCCACGCCGGGTTTTCGACCTCGCCGCCCAGTCCCGGGGTTTCGCCCTGGTCGTAGTAAGTGATGCCCTTGACCGTGCGGCCGTCGGTGTCCAGCGCCACGAAGGCGTACATCATCGACCACAGGCCGTTGCCGTAGATCGGCAGGACAATCTCCTGCAGCTTCTGCTGTTCATCTTTGACCAGCCAGATCTCCACCACGTTGCTGCGCCGCTTGATGCCCGCCGGATCGTCAGCGGGATCGAGGGCGGTGCTCTGGCCCGGATCTTTCAGCGCCTGGGCCTGATTAAAGCTGCCAGGATCTTTATCCAGCAGTGCGCCGCTGTTCAGATCCAGCAGGCGCGGCGTAATGCGTTCAGCGAAGACGGAGGCGACGTCGTCGGCCTTCATGCCGGGCTGCGACAGCCCCGCCACCGCCAGGATGTTGCGCTGCTTATCGAGCGCCCGCTGCTCCTGCTGGCGCGGCTTGAGGCCGACGGCGGCGCCGGCGACCACAATTGAGCACACCAGGCACAGCACCAGAACCACCAGCAGCGTTCTGCCGAAACTGTCGTTATTTTTTACTTCAGCCACGCGACTTCCTCCGCTTGATGTTGGCCTGCACCACCAGATAGTCGAACAGCGGCGCAAAGAGGTTGGCGAACAGAATGGCGAGCATCATCCCTTCCGGATAGGCCGGGTTTACCACGCGGATCAGCACGCACATCACGCCGATCAGCGCCCCGTAGCACCACTTGCCTTTATCGGTAAACGAGGCAGATACCGGATCGGTGGCCATAAACATCATGCCGAAGGCGAAGCCGCCCAGCACCAGGTGCCAGTACCACGGCATGGCAAACATCGGATTGGTGGCCGAACCGATAAAATTGAACAGCGTTGCTGCTGCGATCATGCCGAGCATCACCCCGGCGACGATACGCCAGGAGGCGATGCGGCCAAAGAGGATGATTGCCCCGCCGAGCAGGATCATCAGGGTTGAGACTTCACCGATAGAGCCAGGAATGTTGCCGAGGAAGGCGTCAAGCCAGGTCACCGGCTGGCCGCTGGTGACGTTAACCAGCGCTTCGCCGCCGTTGCTCGCCCACTGCGAGAGCGGGGTCGCGCCGGAGAAGCCGTCCGCCGCCGTCCACACCAGGTCCCCGGAAATCTGCGCCGGATAGGCGAAGAACAGGAACGCGCGCCCGGCCAGCGCCGGGTTGAGGAAGTTGCGCCCGGTGCCGCCGAAAATCTCCTTGCCGATCACCACGCCGAAGCTGATGCCGAGCGCCGCCTGCCAGAGAGGCAGCGTTGGCGGCACGATCAGGGCAAACAGAATGGAGGTGACGAAGAACCCCTCGTTGATTTCATGCCTGCGCACGATGGCGAACAGCACTTCCCAGAAGCCGCCGACGATAAACACCGTCATGTAGATAGGGAAAAAGAACACGGCGCCCAGCCCCATCATGCTCAGCCATCCCGCATCGGCGCTGAAGCTGACGCCGAGCCACTGGGCCAGGCTGTAGTGCCAGTCGGCGCTAATCACCTGCTGCAGCTCCTGCGGCCCGTACAGTTTGTGCAGCGCAGGGATCGTCTGCAGCCCGACGTTATACATGCCCCAGAACATCGCCGGGAAGACCGCCAGCCAGACGAGGATCATCATGCGCTTCAGGTCAATGGCGTCGCGAACGTGGGAAGCGCCTTTGGTGACCATCCCCGGCGTGTAGAAGATGGTCGCCGCCGCTTCGTACAGCGGATAGTACTTCTCAAGCCTGCCGCCGTGGGTGAAGTGCGGCTCGATTTTTTCCAGCAAATTTTTCAGGCCCATGGCTTATCCTTCCTGCTCTATGCGGGTTAACACGTCGCGCAGCATCGGTCCGTATTCATATTTGGCCGGGCAGACGTAGGTGCAGAGCGCCAGATCTTCTTCATCCAGCTCCAGGCAGCCGAGGGCCTGAGCGCCGTCGGTGTCGCCCACCAGCAGATCGCGCAGCAGGTGGGTCGGCAGAATATCGAGCGGCATCACCCGCTCGTAGTTGCCGATGGGCACCATTGCCCGCTCGCCGCCGTGAGTGTCGGTGGAAAAGTTAAACAGCTTGTGCCTGAGGAAGTGGCCCAGGGTCGTGCGGGTAACGGAGTATTTTTCGCGCCCCGGCATGATCCAGCCGAACAGCTCTTTATCGCGCCCCTCGCGCACCACGCTGACCTGCAGGTGGAAGCGGCCGAGAAAGGCGTGCGGCCCGGCCGCGCGGGTGCCGCTCAGCACCGAGCCTGAGATAACGCGGTTTTCGCCTGCCGCCAGCTCGCCCGCCAGCAGTTCGTCGAGGCTGGCGCCCATGCGGGTGCGCAGCAGACGCGGGGTGTTGACCTGCGGGCCGCCGAGGGCGATGACCCGTTCAGTAAAAAGCTCACCTTCAGTAAACAGCCTGCCGATAGCGATAACGTCCTGATAGTTGAGGTGCCACACCTGGCGAGCGAGGCTCACCGGTTCGAGAAAGTGGATATGAGTGCCCGGCAATCCGGCAGGATGCGGGCCGCTGAATTCGTTAAAGGTCACCTGTCCGCCGGGGTGGCCGCCCAGTTTACCGCCGCTGGCCTGACAGACGTGCACTTTGCCGTCGGTCAGACGGGTCAGGACGGTTAAACCGGCGTTAAAAACGTCGCGGTGGGCGGCAATGAGCGGCTGCGGATCGGCAGCCAGCGGATTGGTGTCCATCGCGGTGACAAAGATAGCCGCCGGTACGCTGCCCGGCACCGGCGTTTTACTGAAGGGACGCGTGCGCAGGCTCACCCACAGGCCGGAGGCCAGCAGCTGCTGCTGAACTGTCTCCCGCGAGAGGGTGGCGAGTTCAGCGGTATCAAAACGTTCGAAGGCCAGCGACTCATCGCCGTCAACGGCAATGACCACCGACTGCAGTACCCGACGTTCGCCGCGATGAATGGCGCTGACGGTGCCGCTGGCGGGCGCGGTAAACAGCACGCCGGGGATCTTTTTGTCCTCAAACAGCGGCTGGCCCTTTAGCACCCGCTCGCCTTCGCTGACCATCATGGCGGGCCGCATACCGGGAAACTCTTCCCCGAGTACGGCAACGTGCGCCACCGCGGTAGCTTCGGAAATCTGTTGTGACGGCGCGCCGGCTATGGGCAGGTTGAGCCCTTTGGTGATTTTAATCATGTTGTTAGCAGGTATCCGTAATTAAACCCAGAGGGGTAAAACTCAGGAGGGGAGAAAGGGGAACTTAGCGCCAAAGCCTATGAAGGCGCAGTGCAGCGCGCGGGCGTGAAGCATCCTTTCAGCCCCGATGATATAAGCGCGGGAAGTGTACCTCAAAGCCCCTCGCCGCGCAGCCTTTACCCTTTTTCTGCGTCAGTAAATGCGAGCTAGTGCGCAAAGTTTAGCTATGCGACTTTCAGAAAGTGCGAAATCCGGCAGGCGGCCTTTGTAAACCCGGCGCTTCGGGCTTGCGAAAAACTTTGTTGGTGCTAATGTGAGCGCTCAAATCAGAATAACGCTGATTCAGACCTCTTTCGCCATTGCGGCACGTTTACACCGTTTTATCAAGGAACAAGCAGTATGCGCAAAATCGCATTTTTACTTGCGATGCTTCTGATCCCGTGCGTTTCTTTCGCCGGTTTGCTGAGCAGTAATCCCGTCAGGCCTTCTGTCAGCAAAGAATATAAGCAGAAGCTCATGGGATCGCCGGTTTATATCCAGATCTTTAAAGAAGAGCGCACGCTCGATCTGTACGTCAAAATGGGCGAAACCTATCAACTGCTCGACAGCTATAAAATCTGCAACTACTCCGGCGGCCTGGGGCCGAAGCAACGCCAGGGCGATTTTAAATCACCTGAAGGGTTCTATAATGTCACCCGCAGCCAGCTCAAGCCGGACAGCCGCTTCTATAAGGCCATTAATATCGGCTTTCCCAACGCCTACGATCAGGCCCACGGCTATCAGGGTAAATATCTGATGATCCACGGCGCCTGCGTGTCGGTAGGCTGCTACGCCATGACCGACAGCAGCATTGATGAGATTTTCCAGTTCGTGACCGGCGCGCTGGTCTTCGGCCAGCCGAACGTGCAGGTGAGTATCTACCCGTTCCGCATGACCGACGCCAATATGAAGCGCCACCAGTACTCTTACTACAAAGATTTCTGGTCACAGCTCAAGCCCGGGTATGACTACTTCGAACAGACCCACAGACCGCCGATGGTCAGCGTAGTGAGCGGCCGCTATGTGGTCAGCAAGCCGCTGAGCCACGAGGTTCAGGGCTCGCAGCTGGTGTCAAACTACACGCTCCCCGAGGTAAAATAGCGCCCACTCGCCTGGCGGGATCCGCTGCCAGGTCTCATTGCCGGTCAGCGGCTGGGTAGCAATCACCGTGACCACGTCGTTCGGCGTGGTCTCGCGCTGAAAATCAATCTCCACGTCCTGATCCAGCAGCTTTGCCACGCCGAACGGCGCCCGCCGGGTGATCCAGTAGAGGTTGGTAGAGCAGAACGCCATCACGTAGCGCCCGTCCGATAGCAGCATGTTGAACACGCCCTTCTCCCGCATTTCCGCCGCCAGCGAGGCGATGTACTTAAACACCGAGGCCATATTGCCCGGCGTGCGCGGATAGCGGCTGGTCAGCTTGTGCAGCAGCCAGCAGAAGGCCTTTTCGCTGTCGGTTTCCCCTACCGGACGAAACTGCCCGGTATCGAGTCCCTTGTAGCCTTTTAGCTGGCCATTGTGGGCGTAGGTCCAGTTACGGCCCCACAGCTCGCGGGTAAAGGGATGGGTATTTTCCAGCGCCACTTCGCCGCGGTTGGCCTGGCGGATGTGGGCGATGACCGAGCAGGATTTGATGGGATACTCCTGCACAAGTTTTGCGATGGGCGACTGGAAGCTCGGCTGCGGATCCTTGAATGTGCGACAGCCTTTGCCCTCGTAAAAGGTAATTCCCCAGCCGTCTTTATGCGGGCCGGTACCGCCGCCGCGCTGCACCAGTCCGGAAAAGCTAAAGCAGATATCGGTAGGCACATTAGCGCTCATCCCGAGCAGTTCGCACATACAACACCTCAATCACTTTATGCGCCGGGCCGCGCCCGGCGGGAGCAGAAAACTACGCCTTCGCCATCTCTTTTTCGATAAGCATAATCAGGATGTGGATCACTTTAATATGGATCTCCTGAATGCGATCCGCATAGCCAAAATGCGGCACACGAATTTCAACATCCGCAGAACCGTCCATTTTACCGCCGTCTTTGCCGGTGAGGGTAATCACCTTCATGCCCTGCGCGCGCGCCGCTGCAATGGCCTTAATCACGTTGCCGGAGTTGCCGGAGGTGGAGATGCCGAGCAGCACGTCACCGGCGCGGCCCACGGACTCCACGTAGCGCGAGAAAACATACTCATAGCCAAAATCGTTGCTGACGCAGGAGAGATGGCTGACGTCAGAGATGGCAATTGCCGGATAGCCCGGACGGTTTTCGCGGTAGCGTCCGGTCAGCTCTTCGGCAAAATGCATCGCATCGCAGTGCGAACCGCCGTTGCCGCAGGAGAGCACCTTGCCGCCCGCCTTGAAGCTGTCTGCCAGCAGGACGGCGGCACGCTGAATCGCGTGAATATTGGCTTCGTCCGCCAGAAAGTTGTTCAGCGTCTCTGCGGCTTCGTTCAGTTCGTTACGAATAAGATCCTGGTACATGAGGATAATCCTTCAGCATTGATGATTAACCCTGGCAGTGTAACGGATAGCGTCAAAACCGAGAAGCGCAACCCCGGCGAAAGCGCCCTCCTTTTGATTTTGCGTGCCCGCGCAGACACGAACTCTGTGAGCCAGGTTGTAATTATTTTGTAAACGCATTGCTAAAAGAATTCACATCCACTACAACCATATCATCACAAGTGGTCAGACCTCCTACGAGACAGGGAGCTTTTTTATGATGATTTTGAGTATTGTTGCAACCGTTGTATTACTCGGTGCGCTCTTTTATCACCGCGTAAGCCTGCTGCTCAGCAGCGTAATTCTGCTGTTGTGGACGGCGGCGATGGCCGCCGCCGGCCTGTGGAACGGCTGGGTGCTGCTGCCGCTGGCCATTATCCTGCTGCCGTTTAACTTTGCCCCGATGCGTAAATCAATGATTTCCGCGCCGGTGTTCCGCACCTTCAGCAAGGTGATGCCGCCGATGTCGCGTACTGAAAAAGAGGCGATCGACGCGGGCACCACCTGGTGGGAAGGCGACCTGTTCCAGGGCAACCCGGACTGGAAAAAGCTGCATAACTACCCGCAGCCGCGCCTGACCGCCGAAGAGCAGGCCTTCCTTGATGGCCCGGTCGAAGAAGCCTGCCGCATGGCCAACGACTTCCAGATCAGCCATGAGCTGGCCGACCTGCCGCCGGAGCTGTGGGCCTACCTGAAAGAGCACCGCTTCTTTGCGATGATCATTAAGAAAGAGTACGGCGGCCTTGAGTTCTCCGCCTACGCTCAGGCCCGCGTCCTGCAGAAACTCTCCGGCGTCTCCGGTATTCTGGCGATCACCGTCGGCGTGCCTAACTCCCTCGGCCCGGGCGAGCTGCTGCAGCACTACGGGACTGAAGAGCAGAAAAATCACTATCTGCCGCGCCTGGCCCGCGGCCAGGAGATCCCCTGCTTCGCGCTGACCAGCCCGGAAGCGGGCTCCGATGCCGGCGCCATTCCGGATACCGGCGTGGTCTGCATGGGCGAATGGGAAGGTGAACAGGTGCTGGGTATGCGCCTGACCTGGAACAAGCGCTACATTACCCTCGCGCCGATTGCCACCGTGCTGGGCCTGGCGTTCAAGCTTTCCGATCCGGAAAAACTGCTGGGCGGCAGCGAAGAGCTGGGCATCACCTGCGCGCTGATCCCTACCAGCACGCCGGGCGTGGAGATTGGCCGCCGCCACTTCCCGCTTAACGTCCCGTTCCAGAACGGCCCGACCCGCGGAAAGGACATCTTCGTGCCGATCGATTTCATCATCGGCGGACCAAAAATGGCCGGACAGGGCTGGCGCATGCTGGTTGAGTGTCTGTCGGTCGGTCGCGGCATTACCCTGCCGTCCAACGCCACCGGCGGCCTGAAGTCTGTGGCGATGGCCACCGGCGCCTACGCCCACATTCGCCGCCAGTTCAAAATCTCCATCGGTAAGATGGAAGGGATTGAAGAGGCGCTGGCCCGCATCGGCGGTAACGCCTACGTAATGGACGCCGCCGCGTCGCTGATCACCTACGGTATTATGCTCGGCGAAAAACCGGCGGTGCTGTCGGCTATCGTGAAGTATCACTGTACCCACCGCGGCCAGCGCTCGGTGATTGACGCTATGGACATCACCGGCGGTAAAGGCATCATGCTCGGCGAAGGCAACTTCCTCGCCCGCGCCTATCAGGGTGCGCCGATTGCCATCACCGTGGAAGGGGCCAACATCCTGACCCGCAGCATGATGATCTTCGGCCAGGGTGCGATCCGCTGCCATCCGTACGTGCTGGAGGAGATGGCCGCCGCACAGAATAACGATCTGAACGCCTTCGATAAGCTGCTGTTTAAGCACATCGGTCACGTCGGCAGCAGTACGGTACGCAGCTTCTGGCTGGGTCTGACACGCGGCCTGACCAGCGCCTCGCCGACCCGCGATGCCACCAAACGCTACTATCAGCATCTGAACCGCCTCAGCGCCAACCTGGCCCTGCTGTCTGACGTCTCAATGGCAGTGCTCGGCGGCAGCCTCAAGCGCCGGGAGCGTATCTCCGCCCGCCTGGGCGACGTGCTGAGCCAGCTCTACCTGGCCTCGGCCACGCTCAAGCGCTATGACGACGAAGGCCGTAACGAGGCGGATCTGCCGCTGGTTCACTGGGGCGTGCAGGACGCGCTGAATCAGGCCGAGCAGGCTATCGACGATCTGCTGCGCAACTTCCCGAACCGCGCGGTCGCCGGACTGCTGAACGCCGTTATCTTCCCGACCGGCCGCCACTACGCGGCGCCGTCCGATCGCCTCGATCATACGGTAGCGAAGATCCTGCAGACCCCGAGCGCCACGCGCAGCCGCATCGGCCGCGGCCAGTACCTGACCGCCAGCGAGCACAACCCGGTGGGTCTGCTGGAAGAAGCATTGGTTGACGTAATGGCCGCCGATCCGATTCACCAGCGGATCTGCAAAGAGCTGGGCAAAAATCTGCCGTTCACCCGTCTCGACGAACTGGCGCGTAACGCGCTGGCGAAGGGCCTGATTAATCAGGAAGATGCGAACGTGCTGAATAAAGCGGAAACCAGCCGCCTGCGCAGCATCAACGTCGATGACTTTGAACCGGCAGAGCTGGCGACGAAGCCGCTAAAAAAGCAGGAAGAGAAAGTGCGTAAGGTTGAGGCCGCATAAATAATAAAAGCCGGGCAACGACCCGGCTTGATGTCCACATCACGTATCCATTTCAGGCGGAGGCTCTCTCCGCCTTTTTTTATTTAAAAGTTAAAGGCGTCGGGATGATTCTCCAGGCTGCCGGTCAGCGCCGAATAGAGCACCGTTTTACCGTCGATGGAGAGCGCATCGCCAACGTTGAGCCAGGTCAGACTCTCTTTCGCCGTCTTGTTATTGACGGTGGAGAAGACGCCGCTCATGGTCTGGTTCTTCTCCGACCACAGCACCGCCACGCGCTCGGCGGCACAGTCGTGCGGCTTACAGGCGCTCAGCACCTGATATTCGGTATCGCCGAGCTTAACGGTTTTCGCCGGCGTCGAGGTGCCGCCCTTGCTGACCCACGCGGGAAGCTTGTGCCCCTTAACCATCTTGCTGAAGGCCGCTTTGCTGTCTTTATTGCTGGCAAGATCCTGGATAGTCAAGTTATCAGCGGCAAACGCCCCGCTGGTCATCAGCACCGCCGCAGCGGCAATTATCGCTTTATACATGTTATCTCCCTGGGCCTTTCGCCCGTTTCGTTTAGCTTCTCAAGGGTGGACTCTGACGAAGCCAAATGCAAATCAGCAAGTTCCGGAAATGACTTTTTCTGCCCATTTGCTAAGGTGGTAATGTGAACATAATGACTCTTCAATTCAGGAGCCTTAAACCGTGTCTGGTTTGAAAATTACCCTACTGCAGCAGCCGCTGGCGTGGATGGATGGCCCGGCCAACCTGCGCCACTTTGATATTCAGCTGGAAGAGATTGCCGGGCGCGACCTGATCGTGCTGCCGGAGATGTTCACCACCGGCTTCGCGATGGAAGCCGCCGGGCAGTCGCTGCCGGAGGAAGAAGTGGTTGCGTGGATGACCGATAAGGCCCGCCGCGCCAATGCGATAGTAGCCGGCAGCGCCGCGCTGCAGACCGAACGCGGCCCGGTAAACCGCTTCCTGCTGGTGGAGCCCGACGGGCACGTACACCGCTACGACAAGCGCCACCTGTTCCGCATGGCCGACGAGCACCAGTACTACGAGGCGGGACACGAGCGGGTGGTGATTACGTGGCGCGGCTGGCGCATTCTGCCGCTGGTTTGCTACGACCTGCGCTTCCCGGTGTGGTCGCGCAACCGCGATGATTACGACCTGGCGCTGTACGTCGCCAACTGGCCCGCCCCGCGCGCCCTGCACTGGCAGGCGCTGCTGCTGGCGCGCGCCATTGAGAATCAGGCCTGGGTCGCCGGCTGCAACCGCGTCGGCAGCGACGGCAACGGCCACCACTACCGGGGCGATAGCCGGATTATCAATCCGCAGGGCGAGATTGTCGCCAGCGCCGAGGCGCACCAGGCCGCCCGCATCGACGCCGAGCTGTCGCTGACGGCGCTGCGCGAGTATCGGGAGAAGTTCCCGGCGTGGCGGGATGCGGATGGGTTTCAGCTGGCGTAGCGGCCGCGCCGGGTGGCGGCTGCGCCTTACCCGGCCTACAGCTCCCCGCAATTATTTTGCGCTTATGCTATGTATTCTGAGGGTGTTCTGATCCGGCTTAAAATCGCCTCAGATTCTGACGGCTGGCCGGGGCAGCCCGCAGGGATGCGGGCTGAGGGCGCGACTTACAGGGATGTTGCATCGCGCCCGTACCCGATAAGCCAGACGTCAGAATCTGAGGTTCCGCGCAGCGGCGATTTTTGTTGCCGGGAGCCGGGATTGTTAAGGGCGCGGCGGCGAGCGCCCTTAACACGTTCACCGCAGAAAGCCTGACAGAGAAGCAGAGCCGCTATAGTGAACGGAACGATTCCACTACGCCTGGCAGAATAGATCTGAAAATTACGGCTTAGCGAGCTCACGATCCCCGATAGGTAGACCACCCCCACGGCGCAATCAAAAACGGCAGATGATAGTGGCTGCCGCTGGCCGGCAGCGCAAAGTCTATCTGCGCCAGCGGGTAGAGCGTCTCGCGGCCGGTTGCGGCAAACCACGCCCCGATCTCCGCCGTCAGCCGGTAGCGGCCCGGCGGCAGCGGCGCATCGTACAGCGCGGGTACGCGGCCGTCGGCGTTGGTTTGGTGCTCGCTGAGCAGCCGCCAGCCGTCGGCGGACTGCTGCTCCAGCCGGAGAGCCACGCCGCCCGCCGGTTTGCCGAGCGCGGTGTCGAGAATATGGGTTGAAATATCGCTCATCAGGCAAAGGCTCCCCGTAAACGCAGCATGGTTATCTCCCGCAGCTGGCCGATGGCCTCCTGCTCCTCTTGCGCATCGTCATTCTCCAGCCGCCTGCGCAGCGCGGCCAGCATCTCCTCGCCGCTGCGGCCCTTCGCGCGGATCAGAAATACCCGCCCGAAGCGCGCTTCGTACTGCGCGTTGCCTTCGGCCAGCGCCTGCGTCAGGGCGGCGTCACGGGCGTTGACCGCCGACTGCTCCTGGCGCGACAGCGCCGACTCGGCGGAGCTGCCCTGCGCCCGTTCGCCGATGCGCGGATGGGCGCACAGCGCCTGGGCCAGCGCCTGTGCGTCCCAGCTTTCGCTCAGGCGCGCGGCTTCGGCCAGCAGCGCCTCCTCGCTGGCGTAGGGGCGCCCGGCCACCAGCGCCTGCTGCCACTGGGTAATTGCTACGCAGGGCGCCACCGTCTCCATTGCCTGCTCCGCCCCGGCGGCGTTAAAGCGCTGCAGGGGCGAGGCGGTGACGATCCGCTGCACCGCCAGGCTGAAGGCCCGCAGCGCCACCGCCACGTCGTCGGCGGTGACCGATTCGGCCGGATGGTGGCTGATGCCGCGCTCGCAGCGCACGAACAGCATGCCCACCGGCCAGCGTTCGGCGATCGCCATCGCGTCGTGCCCGGCGCCGCTCGGCAGCAGCAGCGCTCTGCCCTGCACCGCCCGGCAGGCGTCGCTGAGAGCCTGCTGCAGCTGCGGCGCGCAGGGCGTTGCCGGCGAGCTATAAAAGGTGTCGTGGCTGAAGCCCAGGCCGCGCCGGGCGGCAATCGCTTCCCCGGTGCGCAGCAGATCCGCCAGCAGGGCATCGCGGCTGGCGTCAGAGGGACTGCGGATGTCGAGGCTCAGGGTGACCGCGCCGGGAATGACGTTCACCGCCCCCGGCAGGCAGCCGAGGGTACCGACGGTCGCCACCAGGGTCGGATCGCGCTCGCGGGTCAGGGTCTCTATCGCCGTCATCCACTCGGCGGCCCCCGCCAGCGCGTCGCGGCGCAGGGCCATCGGCACCGTGCCCGCGTGGCCGGCTTCGCCGTCAAAGCGGCAGCTCAGGCGGCGGGCGCCGTTGATCGCCGTCACCACGCCGAGGGGCAGATTTTCCCCCTCCAGCACCGGGCCCTGTTCGATGTGCAGCTCAAGGTAGCCGCAAAAGTCTTCCGGCGCGCGGGCGGCGCCGGCGATGCGCTGCGGATCCAGCCCGGCGTTCACCATCGCCTGCGCCACGCTGACGCCCCGGGCGTCCTGCGTCTCCAGCCAGCCGTCAGGCCAGCTGCCGGTCAGGCCCCGGCTGCCGAGCAGTGTAATGCCGAAGCGGGTGCCCTCCTCGTCGCCGAAGCCGACGATTTCAATCGCCCGGTCGCCGCGCAGCCGGTGCTGGTGCATCCACGCCACCACTTCAATGGCGGTGAGCACCCCGAGCATGCCGTCAAAGCGCCCGGCGTTGCGCACCGTGTCGAGATGGGAGCCGAGCAGCAGCGCGGGCTCGCCTTCGGCGGCGCCCTCATAGCGGCCGCAGATGTTGCCCACCGCGTCCTGCCAGGTGGTCATTCCCGCCGCCTCCATCCACTGCGCCACCTGCGCGTTGGCCTGCAGGTGCTGGGGAGAAAGGTAGACGCGGGTCAGCTCGCCGGGCGTTTCGCTGATCCCGGCCAGGCTGTCGCTGCGCGCCATCACGCGCGCGGCGGCAAGGCGGGCTTCTTCCGGAGTCATCTGCATGGATCAGTCCTCGTAGGTGTCCCAGGCCGCCTGCATCGCCGCGCCCTGGGTGGTGGCGAAGCCGAGGCGGTTGAGCACCGCTTCCAGCGCCGTCAGGGTCTGGAGCACGCAATCTTTGCGGGCGTTGTAGCCCATGGTGCCGATACGCCAGATTTTGCCCGCCAGCGGGCCGAAGGAGGTGCCTATCTCAATGTTGAAGTCCTCCAGCAGCCGCCTGCGCACCTCTTCGCCCGGCACGCCCGCAGGAATCACTACGCCGAGCACGTTGTTCATCTTATTTGCGATGTCGCCGAACGCCTCCAGGCCCATGCCCTGAATACCGTTGAGCATCGCCCGGCCGTGGAGTTCGTGGCGGGCGATCAGATTATCCATCCCCTCTTCCAGCATGATGCGCGCGCACTCGCGGGCGGCAAACAGCATGCTGGTGGCCTCGGTGTGGTGGTTGAGCCGCTCCGGTCCCCAGTAGTCCATCACCATCCCGAGATCGAAATAGTTGGACCAGATCATCTCTTCGTCGCCGTCTTCGTGGGCGTCGGTGCGGATCCCCTGCTCCACGCACTTGCGGGCGCGAACGGCGGCGACCATCGCTTCACTGAGCGTCACCGGCGAGCTGCCCGACGGGCCGCCGAGGCATTTCTGCAGCCCGGCGGAGACCGCGTCCAGCCCCCAGGCGTCGGCGTCCAGCGCGTTGCCGCCGAGCGAGGCGGTGGCGTCTGTGTAAAACAGCGCGCCGTGGCGGCGACAAATCTCGCCGAGGTGCTCCAGCGGCTGCAGCATGGTGGTGGAGGTATCGCCCTGCACCGTCAGCAGCAGGCGCGGCTTAACGCGCTTAATCGCATCTTCGATCTGGTCGGCGCTGAACACCTCGCCCCAGGGAGCCTCAATGGTATGCACTTCCGCCCGACAGCGACGGGCGATTTCGCACAGCAGGTGGCCGAAGCGGCCGAAGACCGGCACCAGCACCTTATCGCCGGGGCGAATAGCCGACACCAGGATAGCCTCGATACCGGCGCGGGAGGTGCCGTCCACCAGCATCGTCCAGCGGTTGCGGGTGCGGAACACGCCGCGATAGAGTTCCATTACCTCATTCATATAGCCGGTCATGACCGGATCGTACTGGCCGATGAGCTGGCTGGACATGGCGCGCAGCACGCGCGGATCGGCATTAATTGGCCCCGGCCCCATCAGCAGGCGGTGCGGCGGATTAATCTGGGACAACAGCGGAGTATCGGACATGCGGCTTCCTTTATCGGCAGGACGGAATTTGAAACGATTGATTCTTTAATACCGCTTTTGCAACGATTGTGCCAGCCCGCTTTTTGATCTTTCGGGCTCGCCGCGGACCTCCGGAGCGCATTTCGCGGCCTAAAGTTTCACGGCGGAACCCCTTTACGGTGCATTAGCACTAAAAAGGTGCGCTCAGAGCTGCTCCAGCTCGTCGAGGCCCTGGTAGAGATCGGCAATCTGGTGGATACGCTGCCGGCCGCTGCGCAGGGTGTTGTGCAGCAGGGCGTTGGCCAGCAGATTGACGATGCTCATGGCGCTGCTGTAGCTGTCGAACGCCGAGACGCTGTCCAGCGGCGCGGCCAGGTGCCAGCGGCTCAGCGCCCGCACGCCGGAAGCCTGCGGCTCGCTAATCGCCAGCACCTGCGCCTGCTGGCGCTGCAGGGTTTCCAGCAGAGGACGCAGGATGCGCGGACGGCGGCGGAAGGCCACCACGACCACCATATCGTCCGGGCCGAGATCCACCAGCTCCTCCGCCAGCGTCTGACCCGGCTGCGGCATCAGCCAGACGTTGCCCCGGCTCTGCATCAGCTGCTGGCGCAGGTGCAGCGCCACCGGCGCGCTGTTGCGCAGGCCGACGATAAACACCCGCCGCGCGCTACCCAGCGCCTCAATCACCTCGGTAAACAGCCCGCTGTCGAGGGCGTTGACCCACTGGGTCAGGTTGGCCATCTCCTGCTTATAGTGGCGCGCCAGCAGGGTGTTGCCCTGCACCGCGTCGCGATCGCCGGTCAGCGGCATGCCGCTCTGGCGCAGGGTGCGCAGTTCATCGCGCATATCGCGAAAGCGCTCGTAGCCGAGGTGGCGAAACAGGCGGCTGACCGTAGCCTTGGATACTCCGCTGAGCCGCGCCAGCTCGGCGCTGTTGTAGCTCACCAGGTCGTCAAAATGGTCCATAATAAAGGACGCAACCCGCTGTTCCTGCGGCGATAGTTCGTTGTAGCTTGCCCGTAAACGCTCATCCAGCTGCTGCATGTTCTCTCCTTGCAACTTTTGTTTCATATAAGACTGCCTGCTGCCGCGCGTCCCGTCAATCTGGAACGGATCTTGCCTTATTGGCTTAACGCGCGGCAGCAACTCAATAACCAGGGAGCAAAAATCATGCACAGTAATATGGCACCGGGTGCGATGGCGGTCAGTCCTCACCACCTGGCCAGCGAATCGGCGCTCTCCGTGCTGCGGCACGGCGGGGACGCCATTGAAGCGATGGTCGCGGCTGCGGCCACGATCGCCGTCGTCTATCCGCACATGAACGGTATCGGCGGCGACGGCTTCTGGCTTATCGTGCCGCCCGAAGGGGAGCCGGTCGCCATCGACGCCAGCGGCGCGGCGGGCGCGCAGGCGACCCTTGAGTACTACGCGGAGCACAAGGCTATCCCGCACCGGGGTGCGCGGGCGGCGCTGACCGTCCCCGGCACCATCAGCGGCTGGGATGAAGCGCTGAAGATCTCCGCCGGCCTCGGCGGCGGCACTCTGCCGCTCTCCCGCCTGCTGGCCGACGCCATTCGCTACGCCGCCGACGGCATCCCGGTGACCCCCTCCCAGGCCAGCGCCACCCGCGATAAATATCACGAACTCTCCGGCGTGCCGGGCTTTGCCAACGCCTTTTTACAGCGCGGCGACATTCCCCAGGCCGGAAGCCGCTTCTGCCAGCCGCGCCTGGCACGAACCCTCAACCGCCTCACCCAGGAGGGGCTGGACAGCTTCTACCGCGGGCCGCTGGCGCAGCTGCTGGGCGAAGAGTTTCAGGCCACCGGCTGCCCGCTTACCGCGCAGGATCTGGCCGCCCACCGCGCCCGCCGCCGGGTACCGCTGAAGCTCAGCCACCGCCAGGGGGATATCTATAACATGACGCCGCCGACCCAGGGGCTGGTGTCGCTGGCGATCCTCGGCATTACCGACCGCATGGAGATGGCCGACGCCGATGAGGCGCTGACTATCCACCGCATCGTCGAAGCCACCAAGCAGGCGTTCTCCCTGCGCGACCGCTATATCACCGATCCGCGCCACGTCACGCTGCCGGTGCAGACGCTGCTCGATCGCGCGCCGCTGCAGGCGATGGCCGATGCCATCAGCGATGAGCGCGCCGCCCGCTGGGGCAGCGGCAAGGGGCCGGGCGATACGGTGTGGATGGGCGTTATCGACGGCAACGGGCTGGCGGTATCCTTTATTCAGAGCATCTATCACGAGTTCGGCAGCGGCGTGGTGCTGCCGGAGAGCGGCGTTCTGCTGCAGAACCGCGGCGCCGCCTTCAGCCTCGATTCAAATCATCTGCACGCCCTGGCGCCGGGCAAGCAACCGTTCCACACCCTCAACCCGGCGGCGGCCCGCCTGAAGGATGGACGCACTATGGTCTACGGCACCATGGGCGGCGACGGCCAGCCGCAGACCCAGGCGGCGGTGTTTACCCGCCACGTGATCCAGGGTATGCCGCTGCAGGATGCGGTCAGCGCCCCGCGCTGGCTGCTGGGGCGCACCTGGGGGCAGGCGACCGACTCGCTCAAGCTGGAAGGCGGCTTTAGCGAAGCGACGTTTACCGCCCTTCGCGATAAGGGCCACGACGTTGAATGGCTGCCGCCGATGAGCGAAGTTATGGGGCACGCCGGGGCGATCGTCCGCCATCCGAACGGCATGCTTGAGGGGGCGTTCGATCCGCGCAGCAACGGCAGCGCGGCGGGATTCTGAGGAGGCGCGATGAGTGAACAGACGATTGACTGGCCGGCCTATATCCGGCTGATGGAGCAGCTGCTGGCGGTACCGCTGGACGATCCGCGCCGGGCGGAGCTGGCGCTGCAGCTCGCGCGGATCGCCGCCATTGCCGATCCGCTGATGAAGTTCGAACTGCCGCACCGTCAGGAAGGTGCAGGAGTGTACCGGCTATGACGCTGAGCATCAGGGACATTCAGCTGGGGCTGCGCTATAAGCAGTTCAGCGCCGGGGAGCTTGCCCGCCGGACGCTGGCGCGCATCGCCCAGGACGATCCGCAGATCAACGCCTTCACCGAGGTGACCGAAGCGCGCATGCTGGCCGAGGCCGCGCGCGTTGACGCCCTGATCGCCGCCGGCGAGCGGCTGCCGCCGCTGGCCGGCGTGCCGTATGCGGTAAAAAACCTGTTCGATATCGAAGGCGTTACCACGCTGGCCGGGGCCGAGCTGTTCAGCAAGGCGCCGCCCGCCGCCGCCGATGCCTTCGCCGTGGGCCAGCTGAGCCAGGCGGGGGCAACGCTTGCCGGGGCGGTGAATATGGATGCCTACGCCTACGGCTTTACCACTGAGAACAGCCACTACGGCGCGACCCGCAATCCGCGCGATCTCGCCCGCATCGCGGGGGGCTCCTCCGGCGGCTCCGCCGCCGCAGTGGCCGCCCGGCTGGTCAACTTTGCGCTGGGGACCGACACCAACGGCTCGATCCGCGTGCCCTCATCCCTGTGCGGCGTGCTGGGACTGAAGCCGACCTTTGGCCGCCTGTCGCGCAGCGGCAGCCATCCGTTCGTCGCCAGCCTCGATCACATTGGCCCCCTGGCGCGCTTCGTGGACGATCTGGCCCGGGTATACGACGTGATGCAGGGCCGCGATCCGACGGATCGCTGGCAGCAGCAGCGCGATCCCTGCCCGGCGGCGGCAACCCTTGAGCAGGGCGCGCCCCTGCGCTGCGCCGCGCTGGGCGGCTGGTTTGATACCTGGAGCAGCGCGGAGGCCCGCGACGCGGTTGCGCGCGCAGGCCGGGCGCTCGGCGCCGACCGTCAGCTGGAGCTGCCGGAGGTGGCGCTGGCCCGCTCCGCCGCCTTCCTGCTGACCGCCGCCGAGGGCGGTAATCACTACCTGCCCGCCCTGCGCGCCGAGCCCGAGCGCTTTGAACCCAACTCCCGCGAGCGTCTGCTGGCGGGCTGCATGACGCCTGCGGCGTGGTATAACCAGGCCCAGCGCTTCCGGGCCTGGTTCCGGGACCGGGTTCTGCCGCTGTTTGACGATGTCGATCTGCTGATCGCGCCCGCCACGCCCTGCTGCGCGACGCCCATCGGCCAGGAAAGCATTCGCCTCAACGGTGCCGATCTGCCGACCAAAGCGAGCATGGGGATACTGGCCCAGCCTATCTCTTTTCTCGGCCTGCCGGTGGTGACGGTGCCGCTGAAAAGCCGCAGCGGTCTGCCGATAGGCGTCCAGCTCATCGGCGCCCCCTGGCAGGAGGCCCGCTGCCTGCAGGCGGCCTGGCGGCTTGAGCAGGCGGGCGTACTTTATCAACAGGAAAATATATGAACCGCGCCAACATCGATCGCCCGGCGATCCTCAATGAAGTAACGGCAGCGTTTTACCGCTATGAGCAGGCGCTGATTAGCAACGATATTGCCGTGCTGGACGAGCTATTCTGGGAGGATGCCCGCACAGTGCGCTACGGCGCGACGGAGAATCTTTACGGTATCAATGCGATCCGCGATTTTCGCAGCGCCCGCCCGTCGCGGGGGCTGGATCGGCTGCTGCGCAATACCACCATCACCACCTTCGGCGACGATATGGCGGTCGCCAGCACCGAGTTTACCCGCGAGAACAGCGAGAAAGTGGGCAGACAGATGCAGACGTGGGTGAAGTTCCCGTTTGGCTGGCGGATCGTGGCGGCGCACGTGAGCTTGATGGGGTAAGGCTGGGCGGGTAACGGCCCCCTCTACCCGGCGGCAGTCTCTTGGTCACATTTTGATTGAGAAGTGGCGTAGGAGTGTTTAAAAAACAATATGTTATGAGTGGCGGAATCGTTCCGTTCACTATAGCGGCTCTGCTTCTCTGTCAGGCTTTCTGCGGTGAACGTGTTAAGGGCGCTCGCCGCCGCGCCCTTAACAATCCCGGCTCCCGGCAACAAAAATCGCCGCTGCGCGGAACCTCAGATTCTGACGTCTGGCTTATCGGGTACGGGCGCGATGTAACATCCCTGTAAGTCGCGCCCTCAGCCGGGATAAGCGTCAGGCTGGCTTATCCGTTTGAACTGAAAATTTGTGTATAAGAGACAGCCCACAGGGAGAGGGCGAAAACACCGGCCTCTTCTGCGAAGAGGCGCTTTTACCTTGCCGCCGCACTACCCCTGATAAGGGTGATGCGTCACCCAGTGCTCCGCGATCTCCTGGCGGCGGCAGATCCACACGTCATCAAAGCCCTGCACGTAATCGAGAAAGCGCTGCAGGGCGCGAAAGCGGCCGGGGCGGCCGAGCAGGCGGCAGTGCATGCCGACAGACATCATCTTCGGCGCCGCCTCGCCCTCGGCGTACAGCACGTCGAAGCTGTCCTTAAGGTAGGTGTAAAACTGCTCGGCGGTATTGAAGCCCTGGGCGGTGGCGAAGCGCATGTCGTTGGCGTCCAGGGTGTAGGGCACGATCAGGTGCGGCTTATTATTTACTTCGGTCCAGAACGGCAGGTCGTCGCCGTAATAGTCGCTGTCGTACAGCAGACCGCCCTGCTCCGCCACCAGCCGGCGGGTGTTGGGGCTGTCGCGGCCGGTGTACCAGCCGAGCGGCGCTTTGCCGAACAGCGCGGTGAGGATCTCCATCGCCTGCTGCATGTGCTGGCGCTCGGTTTCAATATCGAGATTCTGGTAGTGGATCCAGCGCCAGCCGTGGCTGACCACGTCGTAGTCCGCGGCCTTAATCGCCTCCACGATGGCCGGGTTGCGCGCCAGCGCCATCGCCACGCCGAAGACGGTGAGCGGCAGGCCGCGCCGCTGAAACTCGTCGTGGATGCGCCAGAACCCGGCGCGGGAGCCGTATTCATACAGCGAGTCCATCGACATGTGGCGGTCCGGGTAGCTGGCGGCGCCGATGATGTCCGACAGGAACTGTTCGGAGCCGCTGTCGCCGTGCAGGACGTGGTTTTCGCCGCCCTCTTCAAAGTTGAGTACGAACTGCAGGGCAATGCGCGCCCCGCCCGGCCAGCGCGCGTGGGGCGGACGTCCGGCGTAGCCCGCCATGTCGCGGGGATAGTTTTCAGTAAAGTGCCATACGGGCCGCTCGTTCGCTGATTGCATGCATTGACCTCTTTCTGTGGCCCGCCGACCTTAGCTCAGCATCGCGAAGCAGCCGGTCAGCGGCTTTTTATTAGGATATGCGAGATCGCCGCGCTTGCTGGTGCCAAGCCCCAGCCCAAGCAGGGATTCCACCATTTTCACCGCAGCGGTGACGCCGTCGATGACCGGGATACCCAGCTCCCGGGTCAGCTCCTGCGCCAGGTTCGCCATGCCGCCGCAGCCGAGCACGATGGCGCCGCAGCCGTCCTCCCGCATCGCGCGGATGCAGCGATCTCGTACTTTACCCTGAGCAAAACCCGTGCCATCTTCCAAGGCCAGCACCGGCAGGTCGATGGCGTGCAGCGCGGCGCAGTGGTGTTCAAAGCCGTACTGCTGCAGCAGGTGGCGGGCGATGATCACCGTGCGCGGCAGCGTGGTAACAATGGAGAAGCGCGTCGCCACCAGCGTCGCCACGTGCATCGCCGCCTCGGCAATGCCCACCACCGGCCCGCTGGCCAGTTCGCGGGCGGCCAGCAGGCCGGGATCGCCAAAACAGGCGATAACGTGGCCCTGGGCGCCCTGCGCTTTTCCCTGCTTAATCTGCTCAAGGACGCCGACGGCGGCGATGGCCTCATCGAAGTGGCCCTCAATGGACTCCACGCCCTGGGTCGGGCAGCTGGCAAGGATAGCGGTGCCGGGGGCGGCAACGGCCCGGGCAGCGTCGGCAATGGTCTGGGTCATCGCCGCGCTGGTATTGGGATTAATGACCTGTATACAAAATTCGTGCATCGAAAATAACTCCCTTGACGATAGATAAACGGGCACGCGCATCGCGGTGGTGAAACTTTTGCTCCAACACTGAAACTAACGCACCACAGAAGAGCACGTTCGGCCTGCCGGGTAAAGCCGTGCGGCAGAAAAACCCGCGTCGGGCGGCGGCTGCGCGATATACGAAAAGCTGGCCTGCTTCCTGCAATACACCGGCAGAGACAACGTTTCCGCTTAACAGGAGCAGATTTCATGCCAAACGATGCAGACTACAACAGCAGTTACAGCCCCCGGCTGACCAATAGCGATCTCGCTCCGACGAAGACGCAGAGCTGGTCCTGGTACAACATCTTCTCTTTCTGGATGTCGGACGTGCACAGCATGGGCGGCTACGTGGTGGCGGCCAGCTTCTTTACCCTCGGACTCGCCAGCTGGCAGGTGCTGCTGTGCCTGCTGGCGGGGATCTGCATCGTTCAGCTGTGCGCCAACCTGGTGGCGAAACCCAGCCAGATGGCCGGGGTGCCCTACGCGGTGATCAGCCGCCAGGCCTTCGGCGTGTTCGGGGCCAATATTCCGGCGGTGATCCGCGGCCTGATCGCCTTCGCCTGGTACGGGATCCAGACTTACCTTGCGGCCAATGCGCTGATGCTGGTGGGGCTGAAATTCTGGCCATCGCTCGCCTCGCTGACCGTCGGCCACTTTCTCGGCCTCTCTCATCTTGGCTGGATCTGCTTTGGCATCATGTGGACGCTGCAGGCGATGGTGTTCTGGCACGGGATGAACGCCATCAAACGCTTTATCGACATTGCGGGCCCGGCCGTCTATGTGGTGATGATGGCGCTGGCGGGCTGGATCCTCTGGCAGACCGGCTTCGACGGTATTTCGTTTACCCTCGCCAGCAAAAATCTGACCGCCGGGCAGCAGACCTGGGAGATGATCACCGCCACCGCGCTGGTGGTTTCGTACTTCTCCGGGCCGCTGCTCAACTTCGGCGACTTCTCGCGCTATGGCAAGAATATGCAGGAGATCCGCCGGGGCAACCGCTGGGGCCTGCCGTTTAATTTCCTGCTGTTCTCCGTTGTAACGGTGATTATTGTCTCCGGCTCCCAGTCGCTGTTTGGCAAAATGATCGTCGATCCGATCGAGACCGTGAGCCACGTCGGCAACAGCGTGGCGATGGCCATCGGCCTGCTGACGATGATCACCGCGACTATCGGCATCAATATCGTCGCTAACTTCGTGTCGCCGGCCTTTGATTTTTCCAACTGCGCGCCGCAGAAGATCAGCTTCCGCGCCGGGGGCATGATCGCCGCAGTGGGCTCGGTGCTGCTGACGCCGTGGAATCTGTTCCAGTCCCCGGAGCTTATCCACTACACCCTGGACGTGCTCGGCTCCTTTATCGGGCCGCTGTTCGGCATTCTGCTGGCGGACTTCTACCTGATTAAGGGCGGCAAGGTGGCGGTGGACGATCTGTTTAGCGTTTCGCCCCGCGGTCAGTACTGGTACAAAAACGGCTTCAATCCGAAGGCGATTGCGGCGCTGCTGCCGTCAGTGGGCCTGTGCCTGCTGATAAGCTTTACGCCGGCGCTGCATGAGGTGGCGAACTTCAGCTGGTTTATCGGCGCGTTTCTGGGCGCTGGCTGCTACCGCTGGCTGGCGCGCGGCGAGCGGGCGGCGGCTGCGGTAAAATTCCGCGAACCCGCCGTTATCGACGAATGATCCTCGCAGGGGCCGCCCTGCGGCCCCCGACTGTTATGCATAGGTCGGCAAACGGCGCAGGGATAAGGAGGCGGGATAAGTTTTTTAATATCCTGCGTTAAGCCGTTTTATTTATAAACGTTCGCCGTTCCGACAAAACGTCCACAGAAACATGTTTACTATAAACGCGTTTAATAGATCGAATTTTCTTATGATAAATAACTGCCGCAAATACCCATTACTCATGCGGTTATTTGCGGCTTATTTAAATCAAAATATCGTAAACGGATAATCGACAATCACGCGATATTCATCAGCATCGGCATTGCCGCGGGTATTTCCCGGGGCGGTGTAGCCTTTTCCTGAACGGTGCACCGCCCAGCGCAGGGTCACGCTGGTGCCTTTTGCCTTACCGTCGGGCACTTCATAGCGCAGGGAAACGTCGCGCTCCCAGTGGCGGGCATTTTTACCGTCCGGATTATAGATGTAGCCATACCCGGCGCTGTTGGGATTGACCCGCGTCAGATCGGCCTTACCGCGCGTGTAGGAGGTACTGAGCTTGAAGCTGGGGGCATTTATGAAGGCCAGGCTGGTCTGATACTGCACCTTCCAGGACTTCTCGTGCGGGCCGTTAAAGTCGGCGTACTGCATCGAGTTGCTGAGATAGAGATAGGAGCCGTCGTTCTGGATCACGTAGTCAAACGGCGTATCGCCGTCGACCTTCTGGAAGCCGAAAGTCAGGCTCTGGCCGCCGCCGGCGAGAGTTAATCCGCTGGTGTAGGTCTGATTATTGATGCGCCCCAGGTGGCTATCGCCCTGGTCCCGCGTATCAAAATAGTGCAGATAGGGCGTCAGAGTGACGCCCTCCGCCAGGCTAAAAGGATAGCTGCTGCCGAGATAGTACTGATTCCAGACGTCGCTGAGGTTACCGGCGTAGGCGGTCACGGTGACGCTTTTCGGTGCGCTGTACACGCCGCCGACCCAGTTCATGTGCGAGCTGGCGCGATGGGCCTCAACGCCCGCCCTGTTGCTCCCGCCGTAGCTGGTTTTCAGGTGGCTCTGGCCGCTCTGGTTACGCAGACGCGTCGAGTCAACCCAGCCCGCATCCAGCGTCAGGTCATCCACGGTATAGTTCTTCAGACTGACGCCGCGGTAGGTTTGCGGAAACATGCGGCTGACGCCGCTGGCAATGACCGGGTTTTCCAGCAGCTGATCGCCGGCCTGCACCAGGCTGTCGAAGCCGCGTATTTTCAGCGCCCCGCCGAGGGTTGAATAGTTCGATTCCGGCTTGCCTTCTGAATCGAGCGGCATCAGCCCCGCGCCGCCGTGCCCGCCGCCGCCGTCCAGCTTTAGGGCGTAGAAGCTGTGAATATCCGCGCCAAATCCAATCAAGGGCGTATCGGTATAACCGGAGCGAAAAGATAAATAGCCGCCCTGCGCCCACTCCCGCTGATCGCGCCCGGAGGGCGTATGGTGATTATTGCGCTCGAAAAAAGAGTTGCGCAATATCCCTTTAAACGTCGAACCTTCAACAAATCCGGGAGGGATCGCTAATTCGGCTTTCTGCCGCACATTAATATTGGCATCAAGGTTGTCCCGCTGCCCGAGGGAGTTATCGGCGAAGGACTGTTGTTGACAGATTAATAACCCTATGCCCAATATTGGAATAGCCAGGGCGCGCAGTGAATTTATCTTCATATGAATGATATCCTGATGTTATGAAAAACTGAGCCCCGCCTGGCGGCTCTTTTTATTTGCCCTTTATCAATTAGGGCTTAATGACATATAACCTGAAAAATAAAGCGTGTATTAGCTGATGCGTGATGTACCCGCAGCTAATCTGGATAATAGCATCGCAGCCCGCAGTGAAAAGGTGTTTGCTATTGACTGCGCGGAAAGGTGCTTATTTCAGCTATCCGGAGTGTGAAAACTGACGAAGGAAAGTGTAAACGCAGAAATGAAAAAGGGCCACGTCATAAATGACATGGCCCTGAATAGTGGCGGAACGGACGGGACTCGAACCCGCGACCCCCTGCGTGACAGGCAGGTATTCTAACCGACTGAACTACCGCTCCGCGTTGTTGTTCCGTTGGGAACGAGGCGAATATTACGGACTCCCCGATCCTCCGTCAATGGTTTTTCTTCACTTTTGAATCGGTTGCTGCAAAAATCGCCCATCAGGCGCTTTTTTATATCCTCTCTTGCAGAGTCAGGCGCGCCAGAGGCAGCTTCCGCCTTTCTTTTGCACCAAATCCAGGCGCGATTCGTGGGCCGCGAGCTCGTCATCGCTGGCTAAAATCACCCGCAGCTTGCTGGCTGCCCGCACAACGCGCTGAATCGTTGCTTCTCCCTGCGTCTGCTGCGACTCCCCTTCCATCTGAAACGACATTGACGTCTGGCCGCCGGTCATCGCCAGATAGACGTCGGCGAGGATCTGGGCATCGAGCAGCGCCCCGTGGAGGGTTCGCTTGGTATTGTCTATTTCATAGCGCGAGCAGAGCGCATCGAGGCTGTTCCTTTTCCCCGGGAACATTTTGCGCGCCATCGCCAGGCTATCGGTAATTTTGCAGAAAGTTTCGGTCTTGCCGATCCCGCGATTGAGCTTGCCGAACTCGTAATCCATAAAGCCGATATCAAACGACGCGTTATGAATCACCAGCTCCGCGCCCTGGATATAGTCGATGAAGGCGTCGGCCACGTCGCCGAACGTCGGCTTGTCGATCAGAAACTCGTCGGCGATACCGTGAACCATGAAGGCTTCCGGATCCACCAGCCGATCCGGCTTGAGGTAGACGTGAAAGTTGTTGCCCGTCAGCCGGCGGTTGACCACCTCTACGGCACCAATCTCGATGATCTTATGCCCTTCATAGTGGGCGCCGATCTGGTTCATACCGGTGGTTTCGGTATCGAGGACGATCTGTCGGGTAATTGCAGTGTTAATCGCGGTCATTTATGTCAGACTTGTCGTTTGCATGTCGATTCAATAAAGGAAGTCTACCAGAGATGCTCAAACAGGTAGAAATTTTCACCGATGGTTCCTGTCTTGGCAACCCCGGCCCCGGCGGCTACGGTGCGATTTTGCGTTACGGTAAGCATGAGAAAATCTTCAGCCAGGGCTACCGCCTGACCACCAATAACCGCATGGAGATGATGGCGGCCATCGTGTCGCTGGAGGCGCTGAAGCAGCCCTGCGAAGTGGTGCTCAGCACCGACAGCCAGTACGTGCGCCAGGGGATCACCCAGTGGATCCACAACTGGAAAAAGCGCGGCTGGAAAACCGCTGATAAAAAACCGGTGAAAAACGTCGATCTCTGGCAGCGGCTGGACGCCGCCCTCAGTCAGCACAAGATCCGCTGGGAGTGGGTAAAAGGCCACGCCGGGCATCCGGAAAACGAACGCTGCGACGAGCTGGCGAAAGCGGCGGCCATGTCGCCCACTCAGGAAGACGTAGGCTATAAGTCCGGGAGCTGATTACGGCTTACGGTACTGGCGGGTGGCCCCCACGGCCTGACGCAGCCGGGTTTTGGCCTTACTCTGCCGCATCGGATTCAGGGTCAGGGGAACCGTGCGCTTGCGGGCGACAATGACCTGCAGGCAGCCCAGCGCAGGCAAATGCGTACTCAGCAGCGTGCCGCCCTGCCGGCTCCAGGGCAGTACCTGTATCCGCCCCTGATGCAGCACTTCAAAATTGAGCAGCGCCAGCCAGTCGAGCTGGCGCGCCATCCTGAACATCCGGCTATTATAAGGCATCCGTCTGCGCATCACCGGCACCAGCTTGCGCAGGCCGACAAAGCTGAGCGGATTAAAGCCGGTCATAATCAGCCAGCCGTCGTCGATCAGCACGCGGTCGGCTTCGCGCAGGAGCCGGTGCGGGTCTTCGCTCCAGGCCAGCGTGTGCGCCAGCAGGCAGGCATCGACCGATTTTTCGGCAAACGGCAGGTGCAGCGGATCGGCCTTTACCTGCATCGGTTCGCCGCCCAGGGAGATGTTGACCTGATGCGAGATAGCGCACGCTTCGGTATTGATTTCTGCGCTCAGATTGCCAATCTTCAGAAGATGAAAACCATACAGTTTCGCCATCCACGGCTTCAGCTGCGCCTCAAGGGCCTCGCGATAGTATTCGCCCCAGGGCATTTCGCGCCAGTGGCCGGGGGCCGTGGCAGTCAGAGGTATCCTTGCCGGTTTCATCTCAACACACCCGCTACGCTATGAGGTAATCAATGAATCTTAACAGTATTTCCGCCTTTCAGGATAACTACATCTGGGTACTGAGCCAGCAGAACGGCGACTGCCTGATTGTCGACCCCGGCGAGGCCGCACCGGTACTTACCGCCATCGCCGAGCATCACTGGCGGCCGCAGGCCATTTTACTCACTCACCACCACCACGATCATGTAGGCGGCGTGGCGGCCCTGGTAGAAAAGTATCCCCACCTCACGGTTTACGGCCCGGAAGAGACCCGGACCAAAGGCGCCACGCACATCGTCAGCGACGGTGACCACATCACGGTGTTCGGTTCCGAATTTTCTGTATTTTCGACGCCAGGTCACACGCTTGGACACGTTTGTTACTTCAGTCACCCTTATTTGTTTTGCGGCGATACTTTATTCTCCGGCGGCTGCGGACGCCTGTTCGAGGGTACGCCAGAGCAGATGTATCAGTCCCTTGAAAAAATTCGCGCGCTTCCCGATGACACTATCGTCTGCGCTGCTCATGAGTACACTTTAGCTAATATGAAGTTTGCTATGAGTATCCTGCCTCGTGATAAGGGCATTATCGATTACTACAACGAAGTTAAGGAGTTACGTGCTAAAAACCAAAAAACACTCCCCGTTATTCTGAAAAATGAGCGTCATATAAATGTATTTCTCCGCGCAAATGATCCTGATTTAATTAAAGAAATTCCTGAAGAAACAAAATTGTTACATCCTGAACAGCGTTTTGCATGGTTAAGGTCAAAGAAAGATGACTTCTAGACAACCGAGGTTGCCTTTTGCCACTTTCGCCGTTATGATCGCTCGTCTTTTAAGCAACTACATTGACCACATACATGAAGGCAAGAGCGATTATATTCGCCTCTGTCTTGCTTGCGGGCTGCCAGGCCAATCACGGTGGCAGCGTCCAGCAGCATGCACAGAGCCTTTCTGCAGCTAGTCAAGGGGAAGCAGGGAAGTTTGCAAGTCATTCGCGATGGATGGACGATGGGACGTCCTTCGCGCAGGATCAGGACTTGTGGGCCTCTATCAGCGACGAGCTAAAGATGGGAATTCCGGACAACGCCCGGATTCGCGAACAGAAACAGAAGTATTTACGTAATAAGAGCTATCTCCACGATGTGACAGTACGGGCTGAGCCGTATATGTACTGGATAGCCGGGCAGGTTAAGAAACGCAACATGCCCATGGAGCTGGTACTCCTACCCATAGTGGAGAGCGCTTTTGACCCACACGCGACGTCTGGCGCCAATGCCGCAGGCATCTGGCAGATCATACCGAGCACAGGGCGCAATTATGGTTTAAAGCAGACCCGCAGCTATGATGCGCGTCGCGATATCGTCGCCAGCACTACCGCCGCACTCAACATGATGCAGCGGCTGAACAAAATGTTCGACGGTGACTGGTTATTGACGGTCGCAGCGTACAACAGCGGCGAAGGTCGTGTGATGAAGGCAGTCAAGGCGAACAAGGCGCGGGGAAAACCTGCTGACTTCTGGTCGCTGTCCCTGCCGTATGAAACGAAGATCTACGTGCCGAAGATGCTGGCGTTAAGCGACATCCTCAAAAACAGCAAGCGCTACGGCGTGCAGCTGCCAACGGCAGACGAGAGCCGCGCGCTGGCGCGCGTTCGCCTGGATAACCCGGTCGAACTGTCGCAGGTGGCGGATATGGCCGGCATGTCGATTACCCGTCTGAAGGCATTTAACGCGGGCGTGAAGGGGTCAACCCTGGGAGCCAGCGGGCCAAAGTACGTGATGGTGCCAAAGAAGCATGCTGACCAGCTGCGCGAGTCTCTCGCCTCTGGCGACATCGCCGCCGTTCAGCCAACGCTTGTTGCGGACAATACGCCGCTCACCAGCCGCAGCTACCGCGTGCGTTCGGGTGATACGCTCTCCGGCATCGCTTCACGGCTCGGCGTTTCAACGTCCGATCTCAAGCAGTGGAATAACCTGCGCGGTTCGGGTCTGAAAATTGGCCAGTCGCTGACGGTTGGCGCCGGCAGCAGCGCGGCCCGCCTGGCGAAGAACAGCGACAGCATTACCTACCGCGTTCGCAAAGGCGACTCGCTGTCGAGTATCGCGAAAAGCCACGGCATCAATATCAAGGATCTGGTGCGCTGGAACAGCGATACCGACAACCTGAAGCCCGGCGATCGCCTGACGCTGTTCGTGAGCAACAGCGACAGACCCGATTCCTGACCGTTAGTCATCATAAAAAAGGCACCTTCGCGGTGCCTTTTGTTTTTATGCTGGCTTATGCGCTTCGGCGAAAAGGATATCGCTGGTAAAGGAGCCATCTTCCTGCAGCTCGAAGTAGTCTTTTACCTCCCGGGAGGCGCTCTGCTGATAGAGGCGGATCGCCTCCACCAGCGCCGCCGGGGTACGCATTCGCGTTACCCACGATGAGAACTCCAGCGTCAGACGGTCCGTCTGTACGGAATCCACGATAAGCCCCGCTTCGGCAATCATGGCCAGCCATTCGCCGCTGGCGTAGTCGCGCACGTGCGACGTGTCGCGCAGCGCCTCCACCGTCTGCAGCCAGACGTCGCGCAGCGGGTGGCCCGGCGACATGACGTCCATGACGATCAACATCCCGCCAGGTCTGAGCACGCGTCTGACTTCCCGCAGGGCCTGCCCGACGTCGTGCCAGTGGTGCGCCGAGTAGCGGGTTATCACCACGTCGAAAGCGGCATCGGCAAACGGCAGCGCCTCGGCGTAGCCCTGGCGGGTGGTGATGTTATTAAGCCCCTTCTCCGCCGCCGCCCGGGCGACCACCTCCAGCATCTGCGCCGACAGATCGTAGGCCGTGACGCTGGCGACCTGCCCTGCCGCCGCATAGCTGGCGTGGCCGCCGCCGCAGCCCATATCGAGCACGCGGGCCTCGGGGAAAGCGCTCAGGCGAGCGGTCAGCTGCTGGAGATCGCGCCCGGTCGCGTGAACCGCGCTGGTTAAATAGGCCTTTGCCTGAGCGCCAAACTGCTTATCAACGTTGCCGTGGTGGGAGTTGTCTGTCATGTGTTGTCCTTTATGTTAAGAGAGAAAAAGGGCAGCACCTTGCGCGTGCAGGCCTGCCCGACGGCAGACCTGACATAGCGTTATCGTTCAGGCTTGCCGGGACTGAATTCAACGAGTAGCGGATTGTGATCGGAGGCGCGGGTTACCAGCACGGAGGCGTCGTGAACGCTCAGGCCCCGGTAGAAAACAAAATCGAGCGGACGGCCAAACGCCCGGCGGCGCTGGTCGTCGCTAAAGCGGACCTCGCGCAGGGACATCTCGCGGGCAAAGCGGTAGAGCGCATTCATTCGCGGACGGCTCCAGGTATTGAAGTCTCCGGCCATGATAATAGGTCCGCTGTGGTGCGCGATCTGGTCGCCAATCGGCAGCAACTGCTTGCTGTAGACGTCAACGCCGAGGCTGAAGTTGACGGCGTGAATGTTGACCACCATCAGCAGGCGCGAATCGGGCAGCGGGTAAACGGTCACCAGCGCCGATTTCGCCAGCCGTAAGATAGGCTCGCGCTCGCGCAGCGGGCAGCAGTAGACGGGATGCGCCGAGGAGAGCGTCATCACGCCAGACGGGTTTTGCGGCAGCACGAACGCCGGAACCTGATCGGCGGCAAGGTAGTTAGCGGTGGCAAAGCGCACCAGCTCAGGCGTGGTCTGGGCCTCCTGCAGCAGGACCAGATGGGCATCTTTACCAAAATTCTGCAGCACCGACTGCCATTCGGCGCGCTTTTGCTTGAAGATGTTCCACACCAGCACGCGGATCTTCTCTTCGCTGCTCAGCGGCGCGCCGGCGGGTAATGCCTTGCCTACGGTCGAGAACGGGCCGGGAGGTAAAATCCTCTCTGCGGGCTGTCCGGCTATGTAGCGCATGGCATAGGTATTTTTTCGCACTTTCGGCTTGAGACCTCAATAACAGAAAAGCCACGCTGCGTGAGCAGGTGGTTCTTCTGTTATAGGGATTTTTACCCACACTTTCAACGCTCTTTACCAGAAAGATTAGCTTCTGCGGTGAGTAAACACTGACTTACCCACCCCAATCAGCGGCAACTTTTGCTGGTTTATCAAGGCGGCGCGGATGGCGAGCAGTACAAAAATCGCGGCAGCGTTTACCCGAGGCCGGAGTGCGCTACCGTCAGACCACCGATGATGGCTTCGGAGGAGATAAGATGACAGGCGGCGTGCCCGGGTGGTTAAATAACAAAAAAATTCAAAGTCTCAATTAAATATTGCAGCAGGAGCAAAAATGAGAGCGACTTCAGAAGAGATTGCCATCTTTGTCGCAGTAGTGGAGAGCGGCAGCTTTAGCCGTGCCGCAGAGCGGCTCAATCAGGCCAACTCGGCGGTCAGCCGTGCCGTAAAGAAGCTGGAGTCAAAGCTGGGCGTCAGCCTGCTGAACCGCACCACCCGGCAACTGAGCCTGACGGAAGAGGGAGAGCGCTATTTTCGCCGTATGCAGGGCGTACTGCAGGAGATGGCGGCAGCGGAGAATGAGCTGATGGAGTCGCGGCGCACGCCGAAGGGACTGCTGCGTATCGATGCGGCAACGCCGGTGGTGCTGCACTATCTGATGCCGCTGATAAAGCCGTTCCGCGAGCGCTATCCGGAGATCGCGCTATCGCTGGTCTCATCGGAAACCTTTATCAACCTGATCGAACGAAAAGTCGATATCGCCATTCGCGCCGGTACCCTGTCGGACTCCAGCCTGCGGGCGAAACCGCTGTTTATCAGCTACCGCAAAATTATTGCTTCGCCGGACTATATTGCCCGACACGGCAGGCCCGAAAGCGTGGCTGAGCTGAGCCAGCATATCTGCCTGGGCTTTACGGAGCCGCAGACGCTGAATACCTGGCCACTGTCATGCTGCGATGGACAGCTGCATGAAATCAGCAGCGGACTCTCCTCCAACAGCGGTGAAACGCTCAAGCAGCTTTGTCTGAGCGGAAACGGGATCGCCTGTCTGTCTGATTACATGGTGGATAGCGAAATTGCGCGGGGAGATCTGGTGGAGTTACTCGCCGAGCAGCGGCTGCCGGTGGAGATGCCCTTCAGCGCGGTTTACTATAGCGACCGGGCGGTCAGCTCGCGGATCAGGGCATTCATCGATTTCCTCGTAGAGCATGAGGCGCAGCGACGGCCATCCTCCGGCGGCAGCTGATCCCGCAGGCATCAACCCTGCCAGTACGATCCGTTATCACAGCGGGCTACTCCACAATGTCATCACCGTGACTCAGATGCGCAGTTCAGGTTCGCCGGCTGCGCCCTCGTGCCGAATAATCAGATGTCTCTCTTTTCCCTTCGCTATTGATGGTAGCTGGAGCATGCCTTCGGGTATTTCCGCAAGTCAGTCGTCGGCTTTTTTTAGTTATTTAACTTAAACGTATTTAGTTTCATGCCGATAACGGCAGTCCTACGCGCTACCCATTCGTAGATAATAACTAACAAGAGAACTTTGTTTTATGAAAAATTTACGTATTTTGTTGGAAAATATAAAAGTCGGTAAAAAACTCATGTTGGGATTTGGTCTTCTACTCCTCCTGACGATTGCTGTTGCTGGCTGCGGAATAAAAAATCTGCAGATTATTGAAAAGCGGGCGGAAAAACTCAGTGAACTGAAAAACATTAACGATCGGTTTGCTCAGGCCAAGGATGCCCGCCTGCAGTATGTAAAAACCCACGATGAAAAATTCCTCGCTGAAAACGAAGCGCATTTGCAGGTAATAGAGAGCAGTATTAACCGGCTCAAAACCTGGCACTGGGAAAGCCAACAAGCTGATTTAATCTCATCGCTTCCCGTCACCATGAATATATACCGAAAATGTCGAGCGGAGACGGTCAGAGAAGTCGCTAAACGCCAGAATATTTTACAAAGCCTGCGGCTCACGGATGAAATAGCAACAGCGTATTCCATATCAAAGAATTACAGCAGTATGCCGGATGAAACTCAGGTAGCGCTAAAAGAAGTTAATAAGTCACTTAACGGTATTCGCGTGCGCGTAAATCTTATGGCGCTGGAAAACAGTGAGGCTAACCGGATGGCTCTGTCAGGGTTTTTAACTGAAACGATTCGGCTTATCGGCGTTGCCCGGCCCTATCTGCGCGCTGAAGACAGTACAAGTCTCGAAAAAATTGCGCAGCTGCTGGAAACAAAACATCGTAGTATTGAGGACTACAATGCTTCAGCGCTTGCTGAAGCCGAGGCAACGCGGCAGCTTGCACTGGCCGGCGCTCATTTGATAAGCACCAGTAATCAGCTATTTAACCAGCAACTGATCTCCACACACGCCGATATCGCGCGGGCTATTCTCTGGATGACTCTGATCATTGCCGCGGCGATTATCGCCAGTATTATGATTGCCGTCTTTATTACCCGCCAAATAACCACCCCGCTTTCTGCAACCCTGAATGTCGCTCGCCAAATTGCCAGCGGGGATTTGAGTATCGATCTCAGGACAACCCGTAAAGATGAGTTGGGTGAACTGATGCAGGCCGTGGGCGGCATGAGCAACAATCTGCGGGGAATTATTGCGGATATACGCAGCGGCATAATCCAGGTGAGCAATGCTTCTACGGAAATTGCCGCCGGGAATAACGACCTTTCGGCACGCACTGAGGAACAGGCCGCCGCCCTGGAGCAGACGGCGGCCAGCATGAATCAATTAACCGCGACCGTAAAACAGAACGTAGAGCATATTCACCATTCGAGTCAGCTTGCGCGCACCACTTCTGAGACGGCCAATAAGGGAGGTGTACTGGTCAGAAGCGTTGTCGAAACGATGGATCAGATTAGCAATAGCTCGGGTAAAATTGCAGAGATCACCACCGTCATTAACAGCGCGCGCCGGAGAACATGGGCGGGGTTTTGCCGTTGTCGCCAGCGAAGTGCGAAATCTTGCTCAACGGAGTGCCCTGGCGGCGAAAGAGATTGAAGCGCTGATTGGCGAATCGGTGGAGCGCATCGACAGCGGATTCACCTTAGTCAGGCAGGCGGGTAAAACGATGGACGATGTTGTAGAGTCCGTCGACAGCGTTACCAGTATCCTGAATGAGATCGCTGAGGCATCAGACGAGCAGAACCGCGGTATATCTCAAATCGGTGTTGCTATCGTGCAGATGGATAAAGTCACGCAGCAAAATGCGGCGCTGGTCCAGGAGTCCTCAGCCGCCGCCAGCGCGCTTCGCGACCAGGCATCGGCGCTTGAAGGTTCGGTATCGCGCTTTACTGTCCAGTAGGTTAATAAAGAGCGGGGCTCCCCGCTCTTCTCTATGGGCTGAACCGCTGTTAGCCCATCTTCCAGACCAGACGTTTTCGGCAGTACAGCACCAGGACCTCCTTCTGTGACCGCTGCAAGCGGAACTCCCCTCTTCAGAAACAGTGGCCTGTACAGCGTATACATTGCCCTTAAACCGACGTGACGAATGGCTGTAGTGTTCTGGACTACGGATGCGGGGTCATACAGAAATGAGGACGGGGGCCCGGAAGCAATGCGTAAGATGAGCGAAGGAGAATTCGCGATCTTCGAAAACGAAAAAGCCCTGAGCAAATGCTCAGGGCTCTTAATAAGTGGCGGAACGGACGGGACTCGAACCCGCGACCCCCTGCGTGACAGGCAGGTATT
>OKAT01000097.1_pt1 | contig 24832 bp, 26 predicted proteins | sample 1612421 | NCBI WGS metagenome assembly OKAT01 (sample SAMN04436795, study PRJEB24849) | human gut metagenome | biome: human gut; feature: NICU; material: stool | host: Homo sapiens | place: USA: Saint Louis, MO | collected 2011-05-09
AACTTTAACTGTTAGCTCCTGCCGAAGATCGTCACATCCGAGGAGGCTCATTGTCTAGGACAATCGGAATAGTATACGGAAAGAAGTTCTGCACCTTATAAAATTTGTCAAAAAAACTGTTGCCATTTCATTAACGAGTTCTGTTCTTTTTCATACAGATCAAGGGTCTCAATATACCTCTTTTGAATTTAGAAAATTTATAGAGGATCATCCGATTGTCCACTCACTTTCAAAACCAGGTTATCCGTGGGATAACGCCGTTACCGAAGCTTTTTTTTAATATATGAAAAAAGAAGAATTAAATCGCCGTTCATTCCATTCAATTGAAGAAGTACGGTTGGCTTGTTTTGCCTACATTGAAGGCTTCTATAACACCAAACGTCCTCATGGAACATGAGATATGCTTACACCAAATGAAATGGAGGCTCTTTACTTTGAAAATCTTTAAGTATCTTCTCTTTTTGTGTCTACTTTATTGACATCTATCCAATTAGTAATCAATAAATATTTCAATAATAGTCTAGCTATATATAAATAACATTACAAAACCTAAAGAATTATATCTGATAACCTTCCATGTTTTTCATATGATGTTACTCTTTCAACTTTATTATTATCATCGACAAAAACAACCTTAGGTCTATGATCCTTAACCTCATTTTCATTTAATTCACAATATGCCATTAAAATTATTTTATCTCCAGTTGATACACATCTAGCTGCAGCTCCATTCAAGCAAATCATCCCTGTTCCTCTCTCTCTAGCTATTGTATAAGTTTCAAATCTATTTCCATTATTAACATCAACTATTTGTACTTTTTCATATTCATATATTCCTGCTGCTTCTAATAAATCCATATCAACAGTAATACTTCCTACATAATCTAACTCAGCTTGTTCAACTTTAGCTCTATGTATTTTTCCTTTTAACATTGTAACTTTCATTATTATAGCCCCCTATTGTAATTCAAATGTAAAATTATCTATTAATCTTGTTTTTCCTATAAATACTGCTATTGCAACTAAAACTGATTTTTCAATATAATTTACTCTTTGTAATGATAAAGAATCAACAACTTCTAAATAATCAATCTTTGCCAAATTATAAGTATTTATATTTTTACTTATTATCTCAATTATTTTTAAGCTATCTCTCTCCATTATTTAAGGCTTCCTTAGCTAAAGTTAAAGATTTATTTAAAATAGTAGCTGAAGATCTTTCCTCTAAACTTAAGTATGTGTTTCTAGAACTTTTAGCTAGTCCATCCTCTTCCCTTATAATTGGACACCCTACAACGTCTATATCAATATTAAGGTCCCTAACCATTCTTTTAATTACAGCTAACTGTTGTGCATCCTTTTCTCCAAAATAAGCTCTATCTGCTGGTATTATGTTAAATAATTTACTTACAACAGTGCAAACCCCTCTAAAATGTATTGGCCTACTAGCTCCACATAAACCTTCTGTTAATCCAGTTATATTAACAAAAGTACTTGCATTGTCACAATACATCTCTTCAACTTCAGGATTAAATATTGCTGTTGCTCTACCTCTTGTGCATACTTCTATATCTCTTTCTAAGTCTCTTGGATAACTACCTAAATCTTCATTTTTCCCAAACTGAGTTGGATTTACAAAGATACTTACAACAACTTTATCATTTTCTTTTGATGCTTTTCTAATTAAACTTTCATGACCTTCATGTAAATATCCCATAGTAGGAACTAATCCTACCTTTAAGCCTTGTTTTTTCCACTCTTTTACTTGACTTCTAACATCATTTACTGTTTTAAATATAACCATATTTCTTGACCCTTTTAATATAATTTTTCTAAAACATCATCACTTATTTTAAACCCATGTTCTGGACCTGGAAAAACTCCATCTTTTACTTCCTCTATATATTTTGTAAATGCTTTATTCATCTCTTCTGATAAATTAGCATATTTCTTCACAAATTTAGGGGTAAAATCACTATACATCCCCAACATATCTTGATATACAAGAATTTGTCCATCACACCCTGCACCTGCTCCAATACCAATTGTAGGTATTGATATCTCTTTAGAAATTAACTCTGCAAGCTTAGTTGGAACACATTCTAACACTACAGCGAATGCTCCTGCTTTTTCTACAGCTTTAGCAGCTCTTATTAATTCTTTAGCAGCTTCCTTGTCCTTTCCTTGTACCTTAAATCCTCCAAATGCATTAACAGATTGAGGTGTTAAACCTATATGCGCCATAACAGGTATAGAAGCCTTTACTATAGCCTCTATTTTATCGCATACTTCTATCCCTCCTTCTAATTTAACAACCTGAGCTCGTCCTTCTTTTATTAATCTTCCTGCATTAACTACTGAATCATATACTGAAGTTTGATAAGACATAAATGGCATATCTGCAACAACTAAAGTGTTCTTAGCTCCTCTTGTAACTGCTCTAGTATGATGAATCATGTCTTCCATTGTTACTGAAAGTGTATCTTCATGTCCTAGACATACCATACCAAGAGAATCTCCTACTAATATTCCATTTATCCCAGCTTCATCAATTATTTTTGCTGTTGAATAGTCATAAGCTGTAAGCATTGTTAATTTTTCATTTCTTAATTTAGATTCTTTAAATGTAACTGCTGTATTTTTCATCTATCTCTCTCCTAACTCTCTCCTAAATACTTTTCTAATTCACTATAATCTCTATTAATATTTTTTAACATAGCTATCTCTAATACATTTTTTGATAATAGCATATATAAAGCTCTGTCTTCATCTGATAAAACTTCACAGTGACCTTTAATTGTTGAAATATCACAACGTTCAACTGGTCCTGTCAAACTTTCTATAATTCCTTTTTCTTTTATATTTCTAATATTAAATTCAATTAATGGATATAAAGCTTCAATTGCCATTTTTTCAGTAAATCCACATTGAATTAGATATGTAACGCTTGTATTAATAAGTCCTAGCACAAGGTTACTAGATACTACTGATGCGGCATGATAAAGAAATTTATTCTCCTTAGATACAATTACAGTACTATTACCTAACTTTTTGAAGAAATCACATAAAAACTTTGCATATTTTTCATCGCCTTCAATTGTTATAAAAGATTTTTTTAATTTTTTGTATGAATTATATTTATCTGATATTGAAAACATAGGATGGACAGAATAGCCATAAGCACCATAGTCCTGTATATTTGAAAAGATATCTGAAGATATTGCACCACTGCAATGGCAGATTAATTTGTTTTTGATTTGATAATTTTTAATTTCTTGCCATACCTCCTGAATTTGACCATCAGGAGTCGTAATGAAAATAGTATCATTTTCATCTACTAATTCTCTTAAGTTTAAATATTGTTTACTAGATGTAAAATTCGAAGCTGCTAATGACGAGTCTTCGCTTTTACTATAAAATCCTGTTACTTGTATTTTATGTTCCTGGAAATACTTCCCGAATGAACAACCTACCTTGCCGGCTCCAATAAAACCAACGTTCATAATTATCACCTCCATAAAGAAGTGAGACTACAAGTCCCATTCTTACGATATGAGCTTAAAAATAAAAATTAAATCAAACATACAGTATGGTTTTTTCAAATATCATCCATAGTTAATTTTATCATAATATCCCATATTTTAAAATAAAAGATAGCGTAAAATATTTTGTGTAAATAGAAATTTAGGGTAGAAAAAAAAGTCCATTCTGTAAAATTAAAGTTACCACACAGAAATTTTATAGGAGGACTTTCTCATGACTAAATTTACTATAGAAATTATGCAAACACTACTCAATAAAGGGGATTTAGATGAATTATTTCAGGATCATTTAGAGCGAGCGATTAATTCACTTCTACAAGCAGAGCTAACTGCTTTTTTAGATTACGAAAAATATGATTGAAATGGATTCAATTCAGGAAATTCCCGTAACGGGAATTATTCACGTACATTTAAAACAGAATATGGCGAGTTGAATTTAACTATTCCTAGAGATCGGAATGGCGAACTTTCTCAACAAACACTACCAGCATATAAGCGAACCAATGATTCATTAGAAACGACCATTATCCAATTATTTCAAAAAGGCATTACTATGGCTGAAATCTCCAAATTAATTGAAAAAATGTATGGTCACCACTATACGCCACAAACAATCTCCAACATGAGTAAATTGGTGGCTGAAGATGTTTTAGCTTTTAAAGAAAGAACGTTAGAAGCCAATTATTCCGTTATATTTATGGATGCGACGCATATCCCTGTGAAGCGACAGACTGTTTCGAAGGAAGCAGTGTATATTACGATTGGTATTCGTTTGGATGGAACCAAAGAAGTTCTTGGGTTTACTATTGCCCCAACTGAGTCTGCTTATATTTGGAAAGAAGTTCTTCAAGATCTTAGAAAACGTGGGTTAGAAGAAGTTTTATTAGTAGTGACAGACGGATTAAGCGGTATTGAAGAAAGTATCCATAGTGTGTATCCGAATGCCCAATTTCAACAATGTTGTGTGCATGTATCTAGAAATATCGCTCATAAAGTTCGTGTTCGAGATCGAAAAGAAATTTGTGAGGATTTCAAATTGGTTTACCAAGCGAATTCAAAAGAAGAGGCATTGGATCACATCGACTTTATGATTAGGAAATGGAAAAAGCAGTATCCAAGAGTCGTCAATTTACTCTTGAATCCTGCCCTATTAACCTTTTATAATTTCCCTCACGCCATCAGACGAACAATTTATTCGACGAACCTGATTGAAGGCTTTAATAAGCAGCTAAAACGATATACTCGAAGAAAAGAACAATTCCCTAATGAAGAATCTCTAGAGAGATTCTTCATTTCTCAATTTAATCAATATAACCAAAAATTTTTAGGTAGAATTCACAAGGGATTTAAAGAAATTCAGGATACATTAGAGTCGATGATTTAACTGTAATTAACAGAATGGATTTTCCATTTACACATAATTCTTGACGCTACCATAATCTAAATAACCATCATATTCATCTACTACTTATATAATTGAGTTTTATTAAACTTTTTAAGTTTCTATTCTATCAAATATTTAAACAATCTCTGCATCCGAAAAGACTACCTCGTATAGTTTTACTAACAATATTTTTATTAGCGTGTTCAAATCCTGATTTCTTGTATCAATTATTTTCTGTTCACTTTCAATAAGAAAAAAGTCTTTACTTCCATGGCTAATAATAAGTCTCTATTTTTCAATAACTATTGCAAAATTATATCTTAATTAAGAAAATATTTTTATTTTAAAGATAAAAAATTCTTCATCCTGCAATACTTTATATTTTATATTGTAATTATTCAGAATATTACTTACAATATATAAACCTAATCCATTACTATTTTCCTTATTTAAATCAAATTTAACATCAAATATTTTATCCATATTCGAAATTTTATTGTTACCGTATGAATTCTCTATATATAACCAATCATTAACTATCCCAATATTAATTACCCCATTTACATCAGTATATTTTACCGCATTACTAATCAAATTAGATAGAATAATCTTTAAAGCTGTTTTTCCTATATAAACATTCTCGTCTAATATATAATTATTGACAGTTATTTTCTTTTGATTTGCTAATATTTCATACTTTTTTAATATGTCTTCTAATGTATCATTTATTTTCAAATATTCTTCATCATTATTCAAATTTTCTATAGAATGAACTGATAATATTTGAGAAATATTTTTTGTTAAACTATCAACGATTTCAATACATTCATTAATATAAATATCTCTTTCTTTATATTTTCCAATATTGTATTTCATGTTTTCCAGTATTATTTTAAGACTAGCAAGAGGGGTTTTAAGTTCATGGGATGCACCTTTAAAAAAGTCATATTTTAACTTTTCTAATTTTAAAATTTCTTTATTTTTAAATTCCAAATCGTCAATTGTTCTTAATAAAGTAGAATACAAGTCATTAATTTGTTGTTTTAATTCTCCAACTTCATCATTAGAGCTAACTTTTAAACTCATTTTTTTATCAAGTTTCATCATTTTATCAGTAACAATTTTTATTTCTTGTATATTATTTTTTATTGATTTTGCATAAATTAAAGAAATAATAGCAGAAAATAAAATTGATATTAATAAAGAATATGGTAAAAATTTAAGGCTTAAATCTTTCGCATCTTTTTGCATATCAGCTGTAGAAACAAATTGTAGATTTGTTTTTTTACCATCATTAAGCTTTATTTCTCTTTCTTCAATTATCAAAGAATTACTATCACTTTCTAAATTAACATTTATATTATCTTTTATTTGTATTTCATTCTTATTATTTTTTTCTTTTATGAATACTTTTATTTCACTACTCTTGGAATAAAACTCCAAAGTTTGTTCTATATATTTTATTTCTTTTCCATTCATATTACTAGAAATTTCATTTGCCATATTATGAATCTTTTCTTTTCTCGTCTCCAAATATGTTTTAGGAAAGATAAAAAAAACTAATGAATGAACTAATATAATTATTATTCCAAGAACAGAAAATATTTGTATGAACATTTTTGGAAATATCTTTAATTTTTTCATTTTCTCTCCAATTTATATCCTACATTTCTTATAGTAGTTATACAGTCTAATTGTAATTTTTTTCTAAGTTCTTTTATATATACATCTATTACTCGATCATAAGGAGTTTCTTCGCTATCTTTCCATACATAATCAATAATTTGCATTCTTGTTAACACTTGTCCATTATTATCCAATAAACATTTTAATACTTCTAGTTCTTTTGCATTTACATCTATTTCTTCACCATTTATTTTAGCTGTATAGCTATTAAAATTAACCGATAGATCCTTATATTCAAACTTCTCTAAATGTCCATAATTCTTCTTAATTAAAGAATCTATTCTAGCTTTTAAGACCGGCAATGAAAATGGCTTTTCTACATATCCGTCTACTAAATTAGTAAATGCATCAATTTTATATTCTTCATCACTAAATGCAGTCAAGATTAGAATTGGTAAATTGCTTTTCTTTCTAATTTCTTTCAACACTTCTAAACCATTTATAAAAGGTATCTGAATGTCTAAGATAACCAAATTTATATCGCTATTAAATTTTGACAAGGCTTCTCTTCCATCTTTAGCTTGAATAACAGTATATCCAAATTCTGAAAGATATTCACTTATTCCCTCTCTTATCATATTATCATCTTCAACAGTTAATATTTTCATATATACCTCCACTTAAGCCTATACACTAGATATTATACAGCATATTATGGCTCTATAATATCTAGTGTTGGTGACGCCTTCTGTTGCCAATACTTTTTCTTTTTTTTAATAAATGCAAACAGACACCTTGAAATCCTTTAGAATAAAGGGTTCTATAATATTTTGTGTTGTTGGAAAATCGAAGGCGATTTTCCAACAACACTTTTTCTTCGTTTCAACTCAAAAAGAGACTCACTTTTGGTAAAATTTAGTCGACCAAAGGAGTCGCTCTATGGATAATCATACTAGAAAATTACTCGGATTAACAGATAAACATTTATTTTTTGATGAAGATTGGCTGATTGAAAAAGAATATATGAGTATCGCACTTATCTGGAGTTGAAGAAACAACGATTTAAATGTAAGTCTTGCCAAAGAACATTCGTAGCGGATACCTCTGTCGCTGAAAAATACTGTTTCATTAGTCAAAAAGTTCGTTGGTCTGTTATTGCTCGCTTAAAAGAGAATACTTCCATGACGGAAATCGCCCGTCAGAAAAATATCTCCACTTCTTCGGTCTATCGTGTCATGAAGAGATTTTACCGCCCATTGAATCCTTTCAAACAGACTTTGCCAAAGGTCTTATGCTTTGATGAATTCAAATCGGTTCGACATGTGACCAGTGCAATGAGTTTTATCATGATGGACGGACAAAGCCATGCATTATTGGATATTGTCGAAAATCGACGCTTGCCTTATTTAGAACACTATTTTCTCGGTTTTCATTAGCGACTCGTGAAGCCGTTCAATGGATTGTTATTGATATGTATGCGCCTTATGTTTCATTGGTGAAAAAGCTTTTCCCGAATGCTCAGTTGATCATCGACCGTTTCCACATCGTCCAACATATTGGCAGAACCTTCTTGAATCATCGAGTGAAAGAAACCACGGCACGGCTTAAAGGAACTTCCCACTCTCAACGAGGGTTAGGGAAAAAATTGAAACGCTATTGGAAACTCCTACAAAAAGAAGAAGCAAAGTTAAACTACGAAAAAAGGGTTTGGCGTGCCAGTTTTAAAGATTATTTGACTGAAAGTGAGATTGTCGATCGACTGTTATCTGCTTGTCCCAACCTGCGCCAAGGCTATCAGTTATACCAAGACATTCTTTATGCGGTAAAGAAAAGAGATCAGTCATTATTTGAGGACTGTTTAAACAGAGAAGTCAGCGGTCTTCCTGAAACCTATACAACCACTTTACGAACGTTTAAAAAGTTTCTGCCACAGATCCAAAATGCGCTTCACTACAGCTATTCAAATGGACCATTGGAATGTTTAAACAACCACATCAAAGTATTAAAACGCAATGCGTACGGCTTTCGCAGCTTTTACAATTTCAAACTACGGATCATGATTCGTCATGGCAAAACATTTTTAACCAAATAAACAGAACAGGAAGAGGGTTTCTTCTTTCTGTTCTGTCCAAATTATTCTAAGATTTCTCTTTACCAACATCATTTGACAAAGAGCCTTTATACTACACTCTCATTTTTGGTGCTAAAAAGCACCGAAAATTTTAATTATTGTCAATTAATAATTCTTTTGGATTCCTTCTTAATATATTGAATGAAGAAATAATCAATGATACAAGAAGTACTAAACTCATAAATATAACTACATAAATCATGAATTTAGGTAATACATTGATATCTAAACTTGATAATGTCTTGTTAAATCCTTCAGCTTCTGCCCCACCACCTAATTGGCTAGATGCAGATTGTTTAGCTATATCACCAGTAACCTTATTCAATATATTATTCCCAAGCTTGTCAGCTGTATATTGAGCTAAGAAATAGGAACCAACGAATGCGGGGATTGATATAAATACCATCTCAATTAGGAATTGACCAAAAATTTCTAATTTTGATATACCTAATGATAGTAATACTGCTATTTCTTTCTTTCTAGCATTCATCCATAAGAATAATAATAATGAAACTACAACTCCTGCAAATATTAATGAGCCAAAAAATAATTTATTTGAAATTGAGTAAATACCTGATATAGATTGTTGTAATGCAGGGTAATTTGATGAACTTTTAATCAAATTATATTCTCTCCAATTTATATCTAATTTCCCAAGATCTTTTATTACACTATCAAGATTCTTATCACCTTTTACAAAGAATGTTGCATCTTGGTATACAGCTGTATCTTCGGTATTACCATAAACTTTAGCAGCTGTATGAACATCAGTGATTAATGTATTTTCGTATAGTTCTTGTGCTGCACTTACTCCACCGCTATTATGCCCATCGAATAGACCTTTAATTTCTACTTCTACTGTTTCATCTGCACCTTTCTCATTATCAGCATCAAATAAATTAGATTTTATTTTTATCTTATCTCCAACTTTAAGGTTATTTTTTTCAGCTAAATCTTTATGCATTAAGATTTTATTTTTATCTTCATTTTCTAAATGCTTTCCTTCTACTAATTTATATGCTTCTGATACAAATTTTGTTTCTTTTGTTGAGTCGTTAACCCCAGTTAACATAACTGTTCTTTTAAAATTCTTTGCTCTTTCAGGTGATTGATTCGCAAGAGTCTCTTGAGTTTCAATAATATCATAATCAACTAAATCTGCAACACTGTTTATTCTTTTTACATAGGAGTCTATACTATCTGTTTGAGATATCTTTTTAATATCTTCACCTTTTACATTTCCCCCACCTCTAGGTGTTCCTGGATTTACTTGTCTATTTATCTCCATAGAAAAACTATTTGTTATATTAGCAAATGTTTCTTTTGAAGCTCTGTCCGTAGCATCTTTAATAGATAAACTAATGAGACTTAAAGTTGACATAGATAAAATAACTAATATGATAATTAATGATTTTAAACTTTTTCTAGTTACATAAGCAAATGCATTTTTTATCATTATTCAACCTCCAAATTCATTTTATTTACTTTTTTCAACTTTTTACCACTTAGTTCTAAAATGATATCCGCAGAATCTGCTACTTCCTTACTATGTGTTACAACTATTACACATTTATTTCTATCTTTAGCTAATGTCTTTAATATATTAATTATTTCTCCAGCAGTAACACTGTCTAGATTACCAGTAGGCTCATCAGCTAGTATTATTGGAGCATCTGATACCAATGCTCTAGCAATAGCTACTCTTTGTTGCTGTCCACCAGATAATTTCATAACATTTCTTTTTATTTGTTTTTTATCTAAACCTAGTTCAAACAAGATACTTTCATCTGCTGATTTATTTACTAATCTAATATTTTCAATTGGTGATAAATAATCTATTAAATTATAGTTTTGAAATACTAAAGATATATTATTTTTTCTATGATTACTATATCCTTTATTTTGTATATCTTCATTCTTAAACAATATTTTTCCTGTTTGAGGTTTATCAAGTCCAGCAAGTAAGGAAAGAAGTGTAGATTTTCCTGTTCCTGACTTTCCTACTATCGCATAAAACTTCCCAAGTTCAAATTTTTGATTTACTCCTGACAAAACTTTTTCTTTAGAATTTGCATAACTATATGCTACATTCTTTATTTCTAATATATCCATTATTTTCTCCTAACTTATTTTTGATAAGATTTCTTTAGGCTTCTTGATTAACATTAATGAAGAAGCAAATACAACTGATAAAACAATAATACTTATTAATATTAAATAACTTTGTCCAAGCGTTGTTATATTTGACATAAAACTACTATTATTTATTAAACTTCCACCGGAAATCATTGAATCCTCTGAGTTAATGAATCCATCTACAATTACTTTTAGTAATACATTTCCTAAAAATAAGGAAGATATTATACTTGGTATCGATATGAATATTAACTCGAATATAAATTGCATTATAATTTGTATCTTAGATGTTCCAATAGATAAAAATATACCTATTTCATAAATTCTTTCCCTTAACCATAGAATCAAGATTAATGAAAGAACAACCATCCCAACTAACATAATAGAATAAGTCATTACTTTTATTATATATTTTATTCCACTCACTGACTCTAAAGACTCTTCAAACGCATTAGAATCTTTTTCAACAAAATACTTTGACTCATCAATTTTAAGCTCTTTCAATTTGTTTAAGGCTAAGTCTGTAGATTCTGCACTACCAGAATACATTAAAATTTTATTTGCAATTTCATTATTTTCTGAATTGTTTAATATCTCTTGGCTTGTTGAATAATCTACAAACACCATATTTTCACTAAAATCAGAAGATAATCCTGTATATGTTTCCTGTTTTTTACCAGAAAAGATCCCTATAATTTTAAATTTATGACTTTTTATTTTTCCACTTTTTTCAATATCTAGTAATTCAAGATCAACTTCATCACCTAATTTTAGATTGTTTTGTTTAGCAAATTCTTCATGAACAATAATTGAATTCTTATCATTTTCTTCTATATTTTTACCTTCTTTAATTGTAAATACTCCACTACTAAATAAAATATTTCTTTTAGTATTATTTGTAGCTTCGAGTGAAACAACATTCTTAAATTCGTCAGATAAATCTTCTCTATTTATTCTTTGTTCTCCGCTAACTACTTTAGCATCTTTTAGTTTTGCTAATCCATCATATTGAATTATTTTTTCTTCAATTTCTTTTAATTTTTCAATATCTTTAAATTGATTAACATTAAAATATTTACCATCTTTTTTTGTTATTGATATTGAAGAATTAGAACTTTCATATAAAGCCTTTTCTATTTCATTGCTTGATTTCATTATTGTTAAACAAGAATACAAGCAAGAAAGAACTATAGTTAATATGATAAAAATTATTAAAGTTCTATTTTTCTTTCTTGTAATATATGCTATAGCATTTTTTATCACTTTCCTAACTACTCCTCTCTATTTTCTTACTCCATAACTAATTGCATCCACTGGACAAGCATTTTTACATCGTCCACATCTGATACACTCCAGATGATTGCAATTCTCAATTGAAATAAATGCTTAAAACGATCTCTTATTTTATATTTATCTTTTTTTGTACTACCATTTATAATATTTTTAATTCTATCCAATTCCAATACACTCCATACAAATTCTTATCGCCTTATCCAAGACAACTTTAGTTTCTCCATTACTATCAACAAAGAAAGTCTCTGGCATAGCCTGTATACCATTCAATCTACCATTAAAGTTTGTCTTATCTGGCATTAAGAAAGGATATGAAGCCTTTGTCTTTTCATGTATTAACTTTGACTTTTCAATTGCTTCCTTGTTTTCACCGTTATCATCAACAGGATCTGTAACAACTCCAACGATATTTACACCCTTGCTTTTCATTTCATTCTGAACCTCAACCAAATCAGGAATTTCCTTTACACAAGCTGTACACCAAGTTGCAAATACATTTACCATAGTAAGATCATACTTCTCAAAATCTTTACTTGTAAAATCCTTGCCATTTATGTCCTTTGTTGATAGTTTACGTAAATCTTTAACCGATTCTTTGTTAAATGCTTCTGTATTTTCTAAATCAGTTTTTTCTGATAGCACAAAACCATTTTTAGGACGTTCTTTTTTATCTATAATTTGAATCTCAGTTCTTTTTAATCCATCCAGAAGATTACTTTCAGCTCCGCTATTTGTGCTTAAATAGCAATCGTATTTTCCATCACTTGAAACTCCTATTTTAGTATGAGTATCACATTTTATAATTTTAGATTTTTTTCTTCTGATGTATTTTTTTCAAATATACCAATAGTCCCAATTCTTTCAAGCTCATTTTGCCAATTTTTATATCCATCGCCCATCTTTTCTATAACTGCATTCTTTTGTTCTTCTGTCATTTTTTCAAATGTCAAAATAGCATACTTTAGTTCTTTATCTATAGGACTTTGATCATCTAACATCGCTATCTTTTTATCAGCTATATAATTTCTAAATTTGTCTGAGAGTTTAAATTTAAGCCCTAAATATTCATAAACATATTCTTTCTTTGCCTCCAATGTATAATCTGATGGCTTAAAAGTTTCATTTTTGCCATTTGCATTAATTGACATGCCTTCCTCTTCAGAACTTATGGATTGTCCTTCTTTTATTTTTACTTTTTTGACACCCAACTGCGCTTAAGCTCAAACATAATGCAAGTAATAGGCATGCTCCTCTTGGTACTATTTTTTCATAAATTATTCCTCCTTTATTTTTTACACAATAGCATTTTATAGCTACTTTCAATAACATTCTACACACCTTTTATGAAACGTTGATGAAATATAATTTTTTATTTTTCCAAACTATGGTATAACAATATAAGTATTATGCTTAAAGTTGTTCTTACACGATTAGTATATGATCGATTAATATATGAGCAAGCACAGTAAGTGTACGGACACTTACGAAAAAAATGATGAGGCAGCCCTTTGGGATCTGCTTCTTTTTTTATCAATTTTTAACTTGTTAGGGTGTACCCTAAGACCCCGAAATACATTCAAAGGAGGATTACCTATAGCAAATAGAATACGAAATGAAAGGCTTGAAATTAAATTAACAGAAGAAGAAAAGGCTCTTTTTGAGGAGAAAAGAAAACTTGCGAAATGTAAAAATATGAGCCATTTCATCCGCAAGTGTGTTTTAGAAAAAGAAATATATTAAGTGGATTTAGAGCCGTTTAGAGATTTACAGGGTTTCCTTTCCAATGCTACCAGCAACATAAATCAGATTGCAAAGCGTGTGAATTCCACCGGCATAATCTATAAGGACGATATAAATGATATGAAAAAGCAGATTGAGTATTTCTCAAAAGAGTTGTGGCAAATACATTCTCTGCTTCTTAACAGAACTTCCGGAGTGTTAAATGAGAGTGTAAAATATTTTGTGTAAATAGAAAAAAGAAAGTCCCTTCTGTAGAATAGAGTTACCACAACACATTCACAGAAGAGAGGACTTCCCTATGAACGATTTTACTACAGAAATTCTAAAGACTCTAGCGAACAAAGGCGATTTGAATGAATTATTCCGTGTCCATTTGGAGAAAGCAGTCAATACGCTTCTCAAAACGGAGTTAACGGCTTTCCTCGATTACGAAAAGTATGATCGCATTGGTTTTAACACGGGTAATTCTCGTAACGGCTCCTATGACCGTACGGTCAAGACCGAGTATGGGGAACTTCATCTCCAGATTCCGCGCGACCGCAATGGCGAGTTCAAGCAACAGACTGTTCCTGCTTATAGACGGACGAATGACACGTTAGAGGAGACCGTCATTCACCTCTTCCGAAAAGGTATTACCATGTCGGAAATCGCAGACTTGATTGAGAAAATGTATGGGCATCACTACACGCCCCAAACCATGTCCAATATAACAAAATCATTTACAGAAGAGGTAACGGCGTTTAAAGGGCGGGAGCTTCATGACCGTTATGCCGCTATTTATATGGACGCAACGTATATTCCGTTAAAGCGGAAAACCGTCGCCAAGGAAGCCATTCATATCGCAGTTGGCATTCGCCCGGACGGATCAAAGGAAGTATTGAGCTATGCGATTGCACCGACTGAATCCATCACGATTTGGGAGGAAATTTTATTGGACCTTCAAGAGCGCGGTTTGAAAAATGGCCTCCTGTTCATCACGGATGGCTTAAAGGGGATGGTAGGAGCGATTAGTCGGTTCTATCCCAAAGCTCGTTTTCAACATTGTTGTGTACACGTTTCCCGTAATATCAGTCACAAAGTGCGTGTCGATGATCGTAAGGAAGTCTGTGATGATTTTAAAATGGTGTATCAAACCTCATCTAAAAAGGTGGCGTTGGAAGCACGTGGTGCTTTTGCGGAAAAATGGAAAACCAGCTATCCAAAAGTGGTTGAATCGATTCTTTCGAACGATCACTTGCTCACTTTCTATGATTTCCCCTTGGCCATACGCAAGAGTATTTATTCTACGAACTTGATTGAATCCTTTAATAAGCAAATCAAGAAATACAGCCACCGCAAGGAACAGTTCCAAAACGAAGAGTCGATGGAACGTTTCTTAGTCTCGTCTTTTGATACTTACAACCAAAAATTCCTAGGTCGCAGTCATAAAGGCTTTCAACAGGCCGAAGGCGAACTTGAACAAATGCTAAGCCAACTGATTGAGAATTAGAAACAATCTGCAGTAGGGAAGAATCATTTACACAAAATTATTGACGCTCCCACAAGTTTACAATGATTCATTCTTTCCTTGTTTTTTATATTCTCCTTAAAAAATTATTCTCCATTAATAATTTTCCAATTTTCTTCTTTGTTTAACAATAGATTGTATTGAAAACTATTTGTCACCTTTTCAATTTCATTTAGGTATTTTACTACGATTTTTACTTGTACCGAACCGTCCTTTTCAAGATAAATAGGATTGGTTATTTCTACAAATCTAAGATCGCTACTAACTTGGCTCATAGATTCATTTTCACTATAATACTCTAGCTCTTTTTCAGAAGCAGTTGGATAAAGTTTGAAAAATGTCTCTAGAAACTCAGTAATTTCTTGCGTTGTTTTTGCATCAATGTCAGAATCACTTTCTACTTGTTTTACTTCATATTTTGCCTTACCTGGCTTACTAATCATAGTTGGTAAACTCGTCACTATATGATTTTCTTTTTCATCTTCAAATATCTTCACTCGATACGCAGAAGAAATTTGTTCTGACTTTTTTCCTTCTGTAATCTTTTGGTCTACTAAAAATGAAACGACAAAATCTTTCGAACGTTTTTCAACATCTAGAATTTTTACTGAGTTTACTTCTGAACTAGTGGGAATATCTACTCGAACCATATCTTGACTCAAAGCAAGGCCTTCTTCTGTAAGGTACTGTCCAAGATTACTCATTCTCTTTTCAATTACTTCCTTGTTATTCTTCCATGAAAAGTATTCTTTCACAAAATTCTTTGTAAAACTTTCAACTCCAGAAGTATTTATTACTTTTTCTTTTACAACCATTTTTACGTGAGTTGTATGCTGATCAATGGCGGTGAAATTTTTGTAGATACCAAAAGCAAGACTACATGACAGTAAAAGCCAAAGGGCAAGCACCATTTTTCGATGCTTGCCCACTGAAATTGTCCGCTCTTTTTTCTTTTTTGACATCTTTTCCTTTTGAATCCGTTCAATTTTTATCTTCATTATTTTTCCTCTTTTCTCTTAATTGTATCGGCCGGCTCCAATCAGATGCTGCTGCCAATAGCTTTCTGTAAGATTCGTCCAACCCACTGGATTTCCTGCGTGAAACATGCGATTCTCTCCTGCATAAATACCTACATGAGTCACATAAGTACCGGCATCATAGGTTGAGTGAAAGAAAATTAAATCACCAGGTTTGGCATCTTTTAAGTCAATATGAGTCATGACATCATACTGATCTTGAGCCACCCGGGGAAGTTTCAGACCAACTTTGGCATAACACCACTGGGTCAATCCACTACAATCAAAACCCGTTGCGGGACTCGAACCGCCAAATACGTAGGCAGTACCTTCATACTTAAAAGCCTCGTCAAAAATCCCTTGGACTGTTTTATCATCAAACTGTGTCGTGGTCAGGTATTGCTTCACTAATAGGCAATAAAACATATTGCCATAGTTATAGCGCCACCCGCCATTTTCTTTAATCGCTATTGGGTTGGGGTAGTCTACTTTTTGACCACCCGATTTTTCCTTTGAAAATGATTCGGCTAAAGTAAAACTATGCTTCTTCCCGTTTTTTGCGACATAATTCAAATAGCCGCCACCATAGTTATAGGCTTGAATAATACTATCTTGATCACACCCTAGTTCTTTGGAGCTCTTAACCAAGGAAGCAAAATAAATACATCCCTGCTTGATAGATGCTTCGGTACTTAATGAATTTGGTGGTAAACCCGCAGACTCAGAACTTTGCATGACGTCCTCCATTGTGCCACCAGATTCAACTTGGATGATTGCCAAAAGAATTGGTACATAGTCTAATATGTCCGATTCTTTAGCATATTTTTCAACCATTGAGCGATGTTTCAAGACTTCTTCTGAGACACTATTGCCACCAGGAGAAATACCAGAAGTACCACTCCCCTCACTATCTTCCCCAAACAATAAGCTCACACACATCAAGATGCCCATAAAAGAGAGCATCAACATGGTTAACGAAATGACACTCAATTCTTTTAAATTCATTTTTTATCACCCGACTTTGGTTTTGGACGAGCCTTCATTATTCTTTGTACTTTTTGATTGGCTCTCTTCGGAAGAGTAGATCGTTGCTTAACTTGCTGGAAAGAATTTTTCTTACTTAATAGTTGGTTATTCTCTCTCGCAACCAAATTCTGTTTAACAAGTCTTCTCCTTACCTCAGAATTCGGTTTTACCATCACAATCCGTTTTGGAAGTTCATTTTTCAGTATCCTATCCTTCTGAGGTTTTGGATCCTCTTTTATCGAAACATTACTTCTTCTTTTTCCATGACGGTCTGTTACTTCGCCCAAGTTTTTTTGCTTTTCATCCATTTTCTCATCTCTGCGTTGTCGTTGTTTGTCTCGCAGCTTCTCTCGATCTGCTTTTTCTTGAACAAGCCCTCGCTTAAATTCTTTCGGTGCTTTTTTCGTCTTTTCCAGACCTTTATGGAGGATGTATTTCAAGTTGGTCGGCGTATTCCGTACCTGATCCTTTACTTGTTTTGCCTTATCTTTCACCAAAGCCTGGGTATCCAGAACTTTGCCTATTTTTCTCCCAGTCAAATTCATTCGGGATTGTTTCTTATTATTTGAAATTGGATTCTCCTTAGCCGAGTCTGAGGATACCTCGCGATCGTTAGGTAATCGTGAATTCTTTCGTAGAGAAGAATCGGATGGCTTAAATTTGGGTTTTGATTGTTCCTTTGCCAACTTATTCCCAACTGCTGCAGCACCGCCAAAAGCCAGAGTTCGGCCCACATTTCGATTGAGTTGCCGCAATTTACGGTTCATCAACATTTGCGGTCTTCGCATGACCCGTCTGCCCATTGACTGACTGTCATTACTCTGAAGGTTGAACATACTCATAATGTCACCCAATTTGAAATAGATACCGGCAAAGGTCACAATTTGTAGAAAAGCTACCATAAAGAAGGGATAGGTAGCCGAAATATTGAAAAACATCGTAGAAATACTGAATGCAGTCGTAATCACCAAGGTGACACCCGCTCGCATCATAATCGTATTGAATAAACGAATAATCGCCATCTTGCCCAAACTCTCATAAGTCGGCAACATGGACAATAAGAAACTAATTGGCAGAAACATCGCAAAGATAATGAAGAGAATTTGCGAGAACAACATAATCCCTGTTAGAAGAAAAACAAAGAAGGAAATGCCAATATTGAACAATACCAAAAAGACCACGATCCCTAAACGGTTCATGGTCTTGGTAATACTGAGATTCGCATTGTCATTGTCTTCAATCTCTGCCTTGACCGCTTCTTCCCGATCTTTGCCTTTGTTTTCATCTGGACTCACAGATAGAATCTTGTTGACCCGGTCTTCACCAATTTCTTCTATGTTGGAATCATCAAATTGCAGTAGTAACCAAGGTTGTTGGACTTGAATCGAAAACAAACTATCCCGAATCAAATCCACACTATCTTTTCCTTGGCTTTCTGAATTGGGTACAACGATCTCGGTTCCAAGGGTAAGGGCCGCTTCACTAACATCTGAGCTAAAGTCATTGATTTTTGTGATATAGGTAGGCGCATAAGCAATGAACGAACCCGATAGTAGAAAAATCATCACAAAATTAATCACGGCTCGAACTGCTTTCGTGGTTTCTCGTTTTAATAATCCGGTATACGCCACATACACCCCCAGAGCTAAAATCATCAATAATAGAAACCCAAAATAAAATCCGGAGGTCTGGAGTCCATTTTCAGTAATATCAGCCAATGTTTGGATATTCTTTCCAATACTTTCAGCCGTATCCGAAATGAAATCTAATTTATAGGCTTCTTGAACCACATAACCCGTGGCGTTCGACAAATACAAACTCACCGTCCAAATGAAATTAGTAATGGCATAAAGACCATACATCACGCTTTTCCCTAAGCCATCACCCCAATTCCAAGGCAACCAATCCCAAGAGCTATCCACAAAGAAATCTAGTTGATAGTTGTTCAGTGAATATTTGGAATATAGATTTCCTGATTCAACTGTATCATCAACTAGCCCTGTCGCCTCGGCTACCGTACCAACTAAACTCAATAGAACTATCAGAGTGAGTATGCTAATAAAAACGATTCCCACAATCCGAAAAAGTTTCTTTTTCATCCCCTCACTCCATTCTCTCTTGAACAGGTGGACGGGTATCAAAGGCATGGAAGAGTTCTTCAAAGACTGGATGTACCTGAACCACGCCTACCCGACCATACAAATCCTGCATCAAGCATTGGCCGTTTTCCAAATCTCGTAGGCGTTTTTGATTACTTTCATCTTCTTGATCCAACCCAAAAAATTCCAAAGTCTTCTTGATTTCATGAATATCGGTACTACGAAAAGCAAATTTCAATCCGATATTATTCTTCAAGCGTTCATCCAGTAAATCGTCACTATTTTGCGTGACAAAGTAAACACCGGCATTCATGGCCCGACCAGCACGAACGAGCTTATTTGAAAGGGTCTTTCCTTGAGCCACTTGAAGAAAACTCCAAGCCTCATCCAGGTCCACAATCTTGAAGATTTCTCGATTACTATGGATAAAATCCAAGGCAAACGTGGAAATGACGATTAGCATAGAGACACTTAGCAACTCCATCGTGGTATATTCTTCAAAAGTGGTTTCTGCATCTGGTAAAACCAAATCCGCTACTTGAATGATATTCAACTGCTTATCTAAACTAATTGATTGGGTAATCGAACCATCTGAGAAAAGCAAATGGGCAAAATCATAATCGGTAAAGGACTCGATATGATCGGCGATATTTTCCGCGACTGGAGAGTTCTCCTTTCGAAGCTCATTAATGACTTGCAGCAATCCTCGTTGATCACTTTGGGTAACCGTCCGAATGGCTTTGCGCAATACTGGAAACTTCTCCCCATCCCGACTGGAAATTCCTGTTAAAAAAGTCAGGATATCAATTGCTAAACTTTCTGAATCTTTCTTTTTCTTCATAATCACATAAGGATCAAGTAAGCCTTGATTTTCTGGTTTACTAGTCAAGTTGAGAATATTGATTTCATCCGCAATTTCTGGCAAGTTTTCTTTCCAACCACCTCGTTCTCCTTTTGGATCGACAATCACAGCTTGGCCACCAAAAAGAACAGCATAGTAGACCAAGAGATTGTTACTAAAGGATTTTCCGCCACCGAGTGAACCAAGGAACGCAGCAGCCAAAGCATTGGTAACTGAACCCTTGACCCCTTGTGAAGCTAATGCCGGTTTCAGGTAAACATTCCGCCCCGTATCTACATTGTAGCCAAAGTAGATGCCTTCTAATTCCCCTAGCTTTTGAGTAGCCCCAAAACCAAGTCCCGCTAAAAAGTCAGAAGTAACATATTGGATATAATCGTTCATATAGCGTTTGCTTGAGGGCAAGAATTCTTCATGTAGCCCCATCATATCGCCAAAGGGTCGGACTAGTTTTACATTAGTATCATCATAAAAATCGAACACTTCATCACAACGGCGTTTTAATTCATCCACGGATTCCGCACTCACTCGAACTACATAACTTAATTTGTACATCGACTCCTTGGATTGATCCAAGGTAGTTTCCAACTCATTTACTGAATCCAAAGCATCTAAGACATTGGAATTTGTCTCATTATCGGATTGGTAGGCATGGTTGTCTAAATCTTTCAGTTCTTTTTTCTTATTGCGAACAGTGGCAAGAGCTTTTTTATTGGTCACAATCTCCACATTCATTGAAGTATCAATGGGAAAAGTGAATTGTTGTTGCTGGTAATAAAAAAGTTCTGAAGAAGGAAACTCCATCTCCCCTACAATCGTATTGATTGTCAAATAGGCTACATACGATTCATGATTTTCATGTTCCATGCGTAAGTACCGAGGATTTTCTTCAATCAAGCAACGACTAGGATGTAATAAATCATAACGTTTCACCAGCGTTTCTGATTTTAGCTTTTTCTTTGGTAGCTGAAATTCATATTCTTCAAACGGTGTGCCTTTTTCGCCATAAATATGTTCAATTAAATACGTCAGATCACTCGGTGTGACCCGTCTGACTTTGAATCTTCTAGCCAATTTACTTTCCATTAGTTTTTCAAGCTTGGTATATCGGCGAATTTCTTCATTGGATAAGGAAACAAAATCACCCATCAAATGATGGTTCACCCCATAGACAAATTCTTGAAGCCCAGAAAGGAAAGATTTCTTGAGACTCTTTAAATTGACCTCTTCATCTGTTGCAATTAGTTTAAAGCCAATAAAAAAGCGATAATCAATCTGACTATCGCCAATCATAGATACTAATGTATCTGTTTGAAGGTCAATTCGTTGTTTCGCGACTTCTTTGAGTCTGCCTGTAATTTCCTTTTTTGATCGTTCTTGCGTGGCACGAATACTACTTTCTGTGGCAATTTGTAAGGCATGGATCTTGCCTTCACGATTCTGAGCAATCAATTGACGAAAGTTATCGTGCACTTGATACTTCTGTTCAGGCGATAAGAAGGAATAGTTATAAGGCACAAGTTCATAGTAGGCAAAACATTCTCCCTCTTGATTAAAGACAAGATTATTTTCAACATACTTAATCGGGTACATAGTTCACACTCCTTACTAGAGTGATGGGTTCATCCCATCGTTTCTTCTGTTCTTTGACCTTCTTTCCTGCAAAAGTGACCTTAAACCGTAAGTGATAACTGAGAAAGGATCGTAAAAATCCCAGTGGTTTCTTACCATCAAAGGTTTTTTGCGACATGAACCAAGTGACCACCACCGGTATGCCTAAGTATTTTAAAAAGGCCCCCTCTATCATAGATAGCGGAGGCACATGGGCAAAAACGATGACAAACAGCAAGGACAAAACAAACCAAGCCATCTGATTAAAGGTCACAGGAAAAGGTAGCTGAAAGTCATTGATTGCATAAATGACCTTTTCAACTGCCCAGATACTGGTGTAGCTTTTTATTTTTTTCATATTCAATCGGCTCACTTTCTAATATAATATAAACATCATGCTTAATTTTTTATGGAGGTATATATGCAAAACTTAATAACAATGGCAAGTGGAACACTTAACGAAGTTTACTCGGGAACTGAGATTGCAACTTTATTTGCTGAATATGGAGCAGAATTTAACTCTTCTGTTCCCTTTATTTCGACTCCCTTTCCGAACTTTACTTCTAAGGCTACCGCGATTCAAAATAATTTACAATCTTTCACAGAAGAACAGCAATTTAAAATTATAAAAGAGCTTTGTGAAAGTGTGCTTGCTCAAAATCCAGCAAATAAAGACGTTGCTAAGATTTTAAAACTGTTACTAAAAAATTATGGTTCAGTTTATTCTAATGATAAAATAGATAGAAATATCATCAATGAAACTAACACTTGGTTGACTGCTTCCTCAAGAGCAAAAGAAGAATTTGAAAAAGCCATACAGTCTTACGACAACAGCATCTATAACCGTTATACTTTAGACAGTATCAGGCTGGCCTTTGAGTTTTTTATGCAGGATATTTTAAAAAACTCAAAGTCTTTAGAAAACCAGCCTATCGAAGGAGAACTCCTGCCCTTATTGAGAAAAAAGGGCATTCCAAAAGAAATAATCAATTTGGTCCGTTTAATTATTAAAGGACTTATAAGCTATCAAAATGAAAATGTTAAACATAGTCAAACATTCACTGACCTAGAAGTAGAATTTGTTATAGAACAAACTAGTATTCTTATGAAGCTATTCGCAAAAATTGAAAAGATAGAAAATGAGAGCTGATAAAAATCAACTCTCTTTTGCATCACTGAACCTTTTTCTCTTTTCATACTTTCGAAATAGATACTCACATAAAATCATTGCTGAGTTCGCAGTAAGGATAGCTTCTTCTTCATTAATTACAATCCTCCTGGAGCCCTGAGCATGGGCATCACCTTGACTATTCCTCATCTCAAGAATTTTGTCTGACAAAGTGTTTAGAGCACCAACTAAAGCTTTTATTCTTTTATCCATATCTTTGTCAATTTTTATATTTAGTCTTTCAAAGGCTTGATTTCTTAAGTCTTTAGACCTTACAGTATTATTATCAATGCTTTTTCCTTTTGTGTTCTCAATGATATATTTCAAGACTTCATCAATCATAGTGTTTGATTTTGTTAAAACAGAATCGAAATCTTTATTTTGAATATCCTTACTTATACGAGTAGGAAGTTGTTGAATATACTCTAAATTCACTTCTTTCGAAAACTTAGTACCATTAAGCAATCTTGCACTATCTTTCTTATGATATGCCTCTTCAATCAATAGAGTCACAAGTGGATTCATTTTAGGTGACTTATATGAACTTGGATTTTCAAATTGGCGAATAGAAGCAATTTGCTTCATAGTTTCATTTAATGAGTATATTAATTTGAACTTTAGGTGATCACTAATATCCTCTGAGACAAGAAATTCTTTGAAGGAATTTCCTTTAGAGCCACCAAATCTTTCTTGAATTCCAAATCCAACTATTTTCTTAGTATATAGGTCCCATTCAAGATTATTGAATTCCAATATATATCCAGGAGATCCGTCTGAAAAATAATTTGCAAGCTGTTTTGCCTCATCAATATTCACCACTTCCACTCCTTTGAAATACTACTCGATATTTTCTATTGTAGTATCTTTAAGGGCAGTATTCAATATACTCTCACTCACATAGCTCAAAGACCCCACGACTCGTAACCAAATAATTCCCTTCAATTTCTAAATCTCGACCATAAGCCTCATAGTCAATATAATTTTGTAAATGAGTAGGAACTTCACCTAAAGCGCCTGTTTCCTCAATCAAGTAATACGCTAAATCACTCATGTCATTACAATCTGGATAATAAACAATATTATCCAGATGCTCCACCATTTCTTCAAATGAATTGAAGAAAGCGTGTTGAATCTCTGAAGCAACCTCACCAATCGGCGTTCCTTCAAGCTCTTCCGCTAAACCACACAACCGATTAATCTCTTCAATTGGTGTATACTCATCAATCTCAAAAGGAAGTTCATAATCATGAATCGCATATTCCTCATATTCATTATTTAATCCAATTCGTTCTTTTATCTCATCAAAATCAACAGGTGGTGTAAACCAAGCACCAACTAATTCGCCTTCGTTATATCGACCTAAGTTCGCAATATAAACACGCATCTGTTCCATCGTGACTCCTCCTTACGCACCGACGATTCGATTGAATAAATTGAGTAAGACATCTTTTACACCAGAAGCATTAAAGACCAGACCTACCGCAATCAAGGCAATCACCAGGAAGCCAATCAATTTAGAAAACTCCCGCTTAAATCCTAAAAACAAACCAATGACCACAATTGCCAGTAAGACTAAGGATTGGGCATTGGTTAGAAACCATTGATACAAATTTTGTCCGAAATTCATCTTGTCACTTTCCTCGTAATATATATTTTGAAGAAACTTTCATTCCTTCAATCGCCCTTAGGGGCTA
>OKAT01000105.1_pt1 | contig 19506 bp, 8 predicted proteins | sample 1612421 | NCBI WGS metagenome assembly OKAT01 (sample SAMN04436795, study PRJEB24849) | human gut metagenome | biome: human gut; feature: NICU; material: stool | host: Homo sapiens | place: USA: Saint Louis, MO | collected 2011-05-09
CTCCCCGATAAGCTGCGCTTCCTGCAGGCGCCTCTGCTCCTTCTCCTTGTCAAATATCGGGCTCAGGCCGTTCGCCGCGTGCTCCGTGTCCCGGCTCAGCGTCGATACGTCCTGCTGCTGGTTGCCCGGGTCCCGGATGATGATGGTTCCGGCTTCCACCGCCGCGTGCGTCGTGCTGCTGTCGTGGCCGCTGCCGTGGGCGCCGGTCAGCGTGTTGCTCGCCATATTGCCGATAAACTGGCCCGCATAGCTCCCGCCGGTGCTCACCCCCGCGCTCTGGTGCTCTACCGTAAAGTCGGCCTGATTGCCGATATCCCTCCAGCCCAGCGTCCCCGTCTCCAGACGGTTTTTGTCAGGGGTGGCGGTGGACGCAAGCACCCCGCCGTTGGACTGGGTATGGCTGCCCACGTTGACGTCAAACCCGCCGTTGCCCGCAAACAGCCCCGACTGCTCCTGCACCGAATCGAAGTTGCTGTTCATCCGGTCGCGGCTGGCGCTGACGCTTGCGGAACCGCTGAAGCCCGCGCCCCAGGTCACGCTGGCACCCGCGCTGCTGCCGGTCTGCTTCATGTCGTAGCGGTCACTGTCCTGCTCGCTGGTGATGGTCAGGTTGCGACCCGCGTTGGCGATAATCGATTCGCCGCTGCCCTGCGCACCCTGCATCAGAATGTCGCGTCCGCTGTCAATGGTCAGGGTACGGCCCGCGCTCGCCGTGGTTTCGGTATGCGTCAGACTGCTGCCGTTTTCACGGCCCTTGCTCTGGTTCGCGCTCGCCGATACGCTGAAACCCGCGCTGCCGGAGCCAGCAGCTACCCCGACGCCCACGCTACCGCCGTGGCTCTTGTTGCTGCCACTGCTCTCGGAACTGTTCTGCCCGGAGGTCATGTTGATATCCCGGCTTGCCGCCAGGCCCATGTCGCGTCCGGCCTGCAGGTCGCTTCCCTGTATGTTCAGGTCGCCGTCCGTGGCGCGGATGGTCACATCGCGCCCGGCCTGAACGTGGCTCGGAGAGGCCGTATGCTCCTCCAGCCGGTTTTCAGATTTCGACTTCTGGCTGCCGTAGCTCAGCGTTATCCCGGCGTAATTGCCTTCGTTAGAATCAGTGGCGCCCTGCGCCAGCCGCGCGGCCTGTGTAGCCTGGTAGCCGGTCAGCGCGGCCTGGGTTCCCCTCAGCGCCGCCAGCCGACCGTCTTCCTCATTTCTGGCCGATTTCAGCTGCTCCGTGGCCGTATTCAGGGCGCTGCCCACCGTCCCCGACAGCCCCAGCGTCAGGCCGCTGCTCTTGGTCTCGCGGGTGGTCAGGGCGGTATGGCTGTTCTCTGCTGCCGTAATATTAACGTTTTTACCCTGAATCGTCATATCCTCGCCGGCCACCAGATCGCTGCCGTGGATGTTGACGCCGTTGCCGGCAAGCAGAGTAAGGTTCCCCTGGCTGCTGCCCACCACGCTGCCTTTTTTCACGTTGCTGAGATCGTCGCTGGTGACTTTCTGCGACGAGCTTCCCGCCGAGATACCTATCCCGCCGGTACTGCTGATGCCGGATTTTTTCTTCGTCTCACTGAAGAAGGAGTGGTCCGATTCATCGGCGGTGGTCAGCGTAATGTTATTTCCTGCCCCCAGCGTCACCTCGTGGGTACCCAGAATATTACTGCCCTCAGAGGTGAGGTTGTTTCCGGCCATCACCGTAACATTATCCCCGGACACCGTACTGCTCGCCGCTGTCTCCCGGTGCATCTCAGAGGCGATTTTGGTGGTGGTTTTCGAGAAGGTGCCGTGCTTTGTCCATTTCGCCCGGCTGGACTGATCCCAGGTATCTTCCCCGCTCAGCAGATTGACGTCATTGCCCGCCATCAGCGCGGCGTCGCCGGTGGCCGTCACGTCCGCGGCGCGCAGGTTCAGGTCGTGCCCGGCCTGCATCAGCAGATCGCCCCCGACGCCGATCGTTGAGCCTATCTCCCGGGTCTCCATGCTGCGATCGTAGTTCTTGCTGTTGCGGGTATAGTCCGTGGCGTGGCTGATGCCGGCGGTATCCAGCGTAATATCATTCCCGGCTACCAGGCGGGTGATACTGTCCTTGCCCTGGTTGCTGAGCTGGCTTGCCGTCATATGGATATCATGGCCTGCTTCAGCCGACAGTTCGCCTTTGTCATTGGTGACGGTAATCACCGCCTGGCGGCCGAGCCAGCCTTCGCTGCCTTTCTGATAGCTGTCCGTCACGTTGAGAATATCATGCCCCGCCTGCAGGCTGAGCTGGTCGCCGCCCTTGAGCTGGCCGCCGCGGTTGACGATGTCATTTGTCGCAACCAGCTGCGTCCGGTTGCCGCTGATATCGCCGGTGTTCAGCAGGTTGCCCGCAGAAATGGCCGTCAGATCGCGCCCCTGAATGGTGCCGCTGTTGATCACATCCCCGGCGGTGTTGATGCGCACATTGTTGCCCGAGAGCAGGGCGCCGTCGCCCTTAAGATCGCCGGGCTTAACCCGGGCGTATACTTTCGGCACGCTGACGACCTGGGTACTGCCGTCAGGCAGGGTGACCGTCTGGTTCACCATGATCACCATGTCGCTGGTGACCTGCAGCATTTGCTCCGGAGTGAGATCGACGCCCGGGGCGATGCCGAAGCGTTCGGTGAAGGATTTACCGCTGCTGAGCAGGGCGCGGTACTGCTCTTCATCGTCGCTGTAGCCGGAGAGGTAGCGCTGTCCGGTCGCCTTCACGATCTGATCGCGCACCAGCGACTGCTCGTAGTAGCCGTCGCCGAGCCGCTTCTGCAGCTGGTCCTGAGAGTAAAAATCGCCGCTGCTCAGGGCCTTTTTGCCCTGGGTAAAGCGGGGATCGGTCTCCACCAGATAGTTGCTGTCGGTGCCGGGATGCAGCACGAACAGGCTGCTGTCCGGCACTTTCACCGGCCCGGTGACGCTGCGCAACACCCAGTTATCCTGTCCCGCCGGCACCGTCGTCGGGGCACCGCTCTGGGTGCCGTCAAGCTGTGCATTTCCCACGGTTCCGTTCAGGCTACCCGTCGCACCGGTCGTCAGGCCGCCGGCACCGCTGAGGGCGACGTCCACCAGGCCATCGGCGCCGCTGCGGCGCTGTAAATCTGACGGCGAATGGTCAGCGCTATCCGTGAGCGTGTCGTTCACCGGCCTGAGCTGCGTATCGACGGACTGGCCGGGCGGCAGCGCGACTTCGGTCACCAGCGTCCGATCGTCGCGGCGCATCAGCTCAGCGCCGCCGTTCAGACCGGCGGCCTGTTCACCGCCGCCGTTGGTCGGCTTCTGGCCGTCGATGGTCCGGCCATCGGCGGGCCCCTGGCCCTGCTGCTGAACCGTCAGATGCAGCGGCAGGTCAATTTCCTGAAGAGGAGGCTGGTAGGCGCCCTGGCCTTCAAAGTGGGTCTCCTTGTGCTCTTTTCGTTTCCCGGCCCGGATCACCACGCCGTCGTCGGTAATTTCCTGCCTGACGGTGGTCTCATCGTTATTCACATTGCCGTTGATGGTCAGATCCTGCCCGGCCACCACCTGGCTGTCCTTATTGTGCAGGCCGCCGTTGAGCAGCAGGTTACCGCCGCTGCGGATAACCGCGCTGTCCTGGCCGCTGACCGCCTGCTCCTTAACGCTGCGGGTGAAGGAGAACACGTCAAAGCGCCGCCCGGCATCGGTCACCCCCGGCAGGTTGAACCAGATAATGTCGTTGGCTGTGTCCTGCCAGAGATACACATATTCGTCCTGGCCGTTGACGTTAACCGTGATGCGGTTGCCTTCCGCATCCAGGGCGTAGCTGCGCCCGTCCCGATCAAAGTCAAAGGCAACGTTGCTGGTTTCGCCCTGCTCGTAATTAATCACGTGGCCATTGAAGCGATAGTGCTGGCCGTCAATCCGGCCGCAGCCTTCCGGCCACTCTCTGCCGCTGCACAGCTCAACCTCCAGCATATTGTCGCTCACCGAGACATTTTGCAGGCTGTCGCTGACCGTGAGGTGAATATCGCGGTTCTCAGTCTGCGCGGCGTCGATGCGCAAATCGCCCATCGCTTCAATCGTGGCGCTCAGGTTTTCCACCTGCGAAGCCTGGCCGCTCAGCTCACCGGCCTCATTCAGCGCGCCGCCGATGCTCAGCCCGCCGTTGCTGTAGATCAGGCCGTGATCCTGATTGACCAGCCGATCGGTGGCAATAACGAGATCTTCCCGGGCGGCAATGGTGGCCGCCGTGTCGCCCGCTTTATCATTGAGCAGCGTGCGGGCATCGATCGCCAGGCGATCGCCGTAAATGCGCCCGGTGCCGGTGTTGTGCAGATCGCCGGTGCGTATCAGCACGTCGCCGCCATCAATCAGCCCCTGATTGAGAATGTCAGATGCATTCACCCGCGTGGTGCCAGAATTAATGTCACCGCTCTGCAGGTTGTCGAGATGGCCGCTATTCAGCGTCAGCTGGTTACCGGCGTTAATGCTGCCGGCGTTGGTCAGAGCGTTACCGTTGGTATTCAGCGTCAGATCGTTGCCGGCGGCAAGGCTGCCGTCCTGATTCAGCGCCGAGGCCACATCCAGACTGAGGCTGCCGCCGCTGGTGATCCGCCCGACGCCGTCAATCTGCCCCAGCCACAGGCTGGCGTCGCCGTTGGCCACGATATCGCCGCCGCCGTTGGCAAGCGCAGGCCGCTGGCCTGGCTGGCCGATGGTCAGGCTGTTCTGCGAAGAGATCAGTCCGCTCTGGTTATTGAGCCGTTCGCTGACGTTCGCCTGCAGCGTATCGCCCGCCCGCAGGGCGCCGCTCTGGTTATTGAGCGAGGCCGCATTCAGCGTCAGGTCCCGGGCCTCGATGCCCTGGCCGCTGCCGCGGGTATTCTGGTTATCAAGCTGCGCGGCGCTGACCGTCAGGGCCCCATCGGCCTTGATAAGCCCCTGCTGATTGCGCAGATCCTGTGAGGCAGAGACGTCTGCATCGCCGGCGGCATATATCAGGCCGGCGTCGTTATTCAGCGAGTCCACGCGGGTGGTCAGCCCCCCGCCGGAGAGGAGCTGCCCGCGGCCGTTATCCAGCTGCGAACCCGCTACCGTCAGGCCCGCTCCGCCCTGGATCAGGCCCTGAGCGTTGCCGAGCGCGCCGGCGCTAAGCGTCAGGATCTTATCGGCCAGCAGCGTGCCCTGTTCGTTGTGCAACCCGGCTCCGCGGGTATCGAGGCTAATGCTGCCGCCGGACTGGATGACCCCGCTCTGGTTATTCAGATCGCCGGTGGTGAGCTGGCTATCTCCGGTGCTGTTAATCAGCCCCTGACGGTTATCGACATCCTGCCCGCGTACGGTAAGCGCGTTTGCGGCAATCAGCCCGCCCTGGTTATTCAGGCCGCCGGTCGAGAGCGACAGGCTGCCGCCGGAGCGCAGCCCGGTGCTGTCGCCGTTCGTGCCGCTGTTATCCAGCAGGTTGCCCTGCGTATTGATGGTCAGCGCGTCGCTGCCCTGTATTAATCCGTTCCGGTTCGTCAGCGCCTGGCTGGTAAGGTCGATATGCTTCGCCACCAGCACGCCGTCGCGGTTATCCATCTCTGCGCCGTTCAGCGTCAGCCGGTTGCCGGCGCTTACAAAACCCTGCTGATTATTCAGCCCGCCCGTCAGGCTGAGCGTGCTGTCGCCGGCGGTGGACTGAAGGGTGCCGCGCTGGTTAGTCAGACTGGCCGCGCTGAGGTTCAGGTCGCCGGTGCTTTGCAGCGTCCCGTCGGTGTTATCCAGCCGCTGGCCGCCGTTGACCGTCAGCGGGCCTTCAACGGCAGTGACCATGCCCTGCACATTATTCAGATCGTCGGCGGCAAGGGTTACCCCGCGGCGGGCGGCAATCTGTCCGCCCTGATTATCCAGCCCCTGCGCGACGCTGACCGCCAGATTGTCGGCCGCCGAGAGCAGCGAGCCGCCGCGGTTGTTGAGGCTTCCGGCGCTAATCTCTACCGGGCCCGCCCCCTCCAGCGCGCCCTGCTGGTTATTCAGCAGGCCGTCAACGCTTACGTTCAGCGCACCGGTCTGGCTGCTGACGGTACCGTTCTGGTTATCAACAGACCCGGCCCGCAGCTCTACCGCCTGCTGGCTGGCTATCTCGCCGCCGCCATTGAGCAGCGCCCCGTCCACGGCGATGCGGTTAACGCCGTCAACCGCCAGCACGGTCCCTTCGCGGTTGTCCAGCGCGCCGCCCTGCAGCAGCACGTCGTGCCCGCTCTGAACCACGCCGCGCTGGTTATTTATCGTATCCGCCAGACTGGCCCGCAGCTGTCCCTCGACGCTGGTGAGGGTGCCGTCGCTGTTGTCCAGCGTCTGGCCGTCAATCTGCAGATCGCCCTGGGCCGCCATGCGGCCGCTCTGGTTAGCGATCTCCCGGGCTGACGCCGTCAGCGCGCCGCCGGAGGCCACGATTTGCCCCCCGGCGTTGGCGATGCGATCGCCCTTCAGCTGCAGGGCGCTGGCGGCATCAATAATGCCCCCCTGATTCAGGATCCCGGCGGCCGCGCCGATAAACGCGCCGCCGTTGAGGGCCGATACCCGGCCGCCCTGATTATCGACGTCGCCCGCGTTCAGCCGCACGTCGTTTCTGGCAAGCAGCTCTCCCCGCTGGTTATTAAAGGCGTCCTGCACCCTGACGTCGGCGCTGCCGCCCGCCGCCAGCAGCGCGCCGTCGCTGTTGTTGACACTGCCAGCCGAGACACCCAGGCTCTGCCCGCTTTGCAGAGTGCCGCGCTGGTTATTGAGATCCTGCGTCAGCGAGGCCGTCAGCGCGCCCTCGCTGGCGCTGACCAGCCCCTGGACATTATTGAGCGAAGCGCCGCTGAGGCTCAGGTCGCCGGCGCTGCTCAGCTCCCCGCCCTGGTTATTCCACGCTTTCCCCTGCGCCGTCAGGCTCTCGCCGCTGATGAGCCCGCCCTGGTTATCCACGTCGCCCGCGGTCAGCGTCAGCAGACCGCCGGAACGGATCCCGGTGCTGTCAGTCAGCGTCCCGGTATTGCTGAGCGCTCCGCCCCGCGTGTCGATAGCGAGGGCATTGCGGGCCTGGATAAGGCCGCCGTCGTTAATGAGGCCGTCAGAAACAACCTGCATCGCGTCGCTGGCCAGCAGCTGGCCGCCGCTGTTATCAAGCTGACCGGCGTCAACAGTAAGCCGCTGGCTGCTTTCAATATCGCCGCTCTGATTATTGAGCGCGCCCGTCGTCAGGCGGCTGTCGCCATGCGTGGCGGCAATGATGCCCTGCTGGTTATCCAGCGAAGCGCTGCGCAGCTCCAGCGCCGTCCCGGCCAGCACGCTTCCGCCGCGGTTGCTCAGGGCGCCGCTGAAGGCGCCGTTAACCTGTGATTTTGCCGAGAGGATTTTACCGCCGTCGTTATCCAGCGAGGCGGCATTGAGGTTCATCGCCTGCTGGCTCTGCAGCGTGCCCTGCCGGTTAGCGAGTGCGCCGGTCAGCGACAGCGACGCCGCGCCGCCGTCGGCGCTGAGCAGGCCGTCGGCGTTATTCAGCGAGGTGCCCTTCAGCGTCAGGCTCTCACTGGCGCCCAGGTAGCCGGACTGATTATTGATATTGCCCGCGTTCAGAATCAGGTTACGGGCCTGCAGGTTACCGTTCAGGTTGTTGAGATCGCCGCTGTACAGGGTCAGCGTCTGGCCGGAAAGCAGCCCCAGCCCGTCGGCATCTGTCCGGGCGTTAATCAGGCTGCCGCCGTGCAGATCGACATTCAACGCGCCGGGCGTGGCGATGCGCCCGGCGGTATTATCAAGCGAGGCGGCATTCAGCGTCAGCCCATCGGCGCTCTCCAGCGTGCCGCCGCTGTTGTCAAACGCGCCGGAAAGATCCAGCGCGCTGCCGCCGGACGCGGCGCTGATGGCGCCCTGATGATTGTTAAGCTCCCCGGCGCTCAGCGCCAGCTGCTGCGCAATCAGCCTGCCGCCGCTGTTATTCACGCTGCCGGTGAAACCGGCCTGAAGCTGCCCTCCGGCAGCCAGAACCCGGCCGGACTGGTTATCGAGGGCATTCCCGCTGAGGAAGAGATTTTTTGCACTTTGCAGGTTACCGCCGCGGTTATCGATGTCGCCGGTAACGCTGAGGCTGGCATCGCCGCCGTCGGCGCTGATAAAGCCCTGCTGGCTGTCCAGCGAGCCGGCATCGATCGCCACCGTCTGCAGACCTTCCAGTGTCCCCTGGCGGTTGGTCAACGCGGCCGCGTGAATGTCGAGCCGCTGAGCAATCAGCGTGCCCGAGGTATTGTCCAGATCGCCGCTGCGAACCCCGAGGTTACCGTTACTGGCAATGCGGCCTTCGGTATTATCCATGCTGCCCGCGCTGAGCGTCATCGCCCCCGCGCTCTCGATCAGGCCGCCCCGGGTGTTGAGCAGCCCGCTGGCCCCGATCTGCGCCTCGCCGTCTCCGGTCTGCAGCAGATGGGCATTCTGCAGGGAGAGCGTTTCCCCGTGCAAATTAACCTGCTGACCCTGCGTCAGGCCGCCGTCGAGTACGATCTGCTGCCCGCTGACGCTCAGCGCCTTCGCGGCGAGGATTTTACCCTCCGCCCCGGCAATATCGCCGCCCTGAATCGTCACGCTCCCGCTATCCGAGCCGAGCTGGCCGCCGGTATTGATAAGCCTGCTGCTGGTCAGGGTGAAGTCACCGGCGCTGGCCAGGGTGCCGCCGCTGTTATCTATCTCGCGGCTGCTGAGCGAGAAGCCCTGAGCCCCCCGGGAGATGAGCGTCCCGCCGCTGTTGTCAATCTTGTCCGCGGCGCGAATATTCAGCTGGCTGGCGGCGATGGCGCTGTTGCGGCTGGAGAAGGCGCGGGCGCTGCTGAGCGTCGCCCGATCTGCATCAATCAGCGCCCCGTCCACGCTGAGGTTGCCGTCGCGGGCGGTTGCCGTCACCGCCGCCGAGCGGTTCTGGCTACCGGAGAGATCCACTTCACTGCCGGAGGCGGTAAACCCGTCGCGGCTCAGATGCGTGCCGTGGCTGGCCAGCCGTCCGGCAGCGTTGACGGTCAGCTGACCGCTGCGGGTCGCCTGGCCGTTATCGTCTATTCCCGCCCCCATTGCGCTGCCGCTATCCGCCTCCACGCTTTGGGCATTGACGGTGGCATTCCTTCCGGCAATGAGGCTGGAGCCGGCCTCGCTGCGTAAGACGCCCGACGTATCCAGGCGCAGATCCTGGTCAGCGCGCATCTGGCCGCTATTGGTCAGGCTGCCCTGATTCGTCACGCTGAGGTTTCCGCCGGTGGCAATATGTCCCTGGTTATCCAGCTGGGCCGTTTTCAGGGCCAAATCCTGCTGCGAATAGAGGGTGCCGCTGTTGGTCAGTTTGCCCTCGGCGTTGAGGGTAAATCCGCCCTGGGTGGCGCCTATCTCTCCGGCGTTACGCACCCCGACCCCGCGCTCGGTTCCCACCAGGGTGATGCGGTTAGCGTACATCCCGCCCAGCGAGGCGGTATCCACCGCAAACTGCGGGCGACCGTCCGGATCGTCGGCCTTGACCTGAATGACGTTGCCGTCGGCGTCCGTCTGGTTACGACCGGTCGTTATCTTTAAATCGCCGGCCTGCAGGCGGGCGTTAACGTCCACCGCACGGGCGATCAGCCGGGTGTAGTCCTGCCCGGTGGCGTTCATGCCGCCGCCGCTGATGGTGATTCGCCCGCGATCGACGTCATAGCCCGCGACCTGGCCGTTTTCCAGCCGCACCCGGCCGGCGGCCAGGGTATTGCGCCCGGCGTTGATAAAGCCGCAGCCGCTGCAGGTGATCCCTGCCGGGTTGGCGATAATCACATCTGCCTTTTGGCCCGCCACCTCCACGAAGCCGCGCAGCTGGCTCGGGTTCATGCTGTTGACTTCGTTAAGAATAACTTTCGCGGAACCTTTCGCCAGCCACGGGTTACCGGCAACCTGTCCGGCCAGCTGAGTCTGGGTATTGTGCTGGCTGTTGTTTAAGATGGCGCCCCGCTCGCCGACGTCGAACTGGCTGTATTTGTTGTGCGAAAGCCCCTTATCGTTGGGCGTCTGAATATTGACCTGCGGCAATCCATTACCGGTTTGCATCACGGTGGGCTGCTGTCCGCCGGGCGCGCTGCGATCGGGCGCGATAGTTTCAGCCTGCGCCGCCGCGCTAATCATGCCTCCGGCAAGCCACAGCGCCAGCGTGAGCGGGCGCAGGGCGGCGACGCATTCGGGTACGCAGCCCGGGCCGCGGCCCGTATCGCCGCCCCGGGCCCGCGCCAGTTCGGAAACAACAACCAGCATCCGGCGGGCGCGGTTGAAAATGATGCGATAACAGTGTCTGTTCATCCTTCATCCCTGTATTCAGTACTGCCAGCTGACGCTGAAGCCAAAGGTCACCGAATCTGTTTTAAATCCGTGCGGTTTCGAGAGCGGCGTTCCGCCAAAGGCGTCATAGCTGAGGCCGAGTGCGGAAATATTGCCCCGCAGCCCCGCCACGCCGCCGGCAAGATGGCGGCCCAGCAGCGTCGAGCCATCGCTGCGCCCGCCGACTTCGCCATAGTCGGCCCCGAGGTAAAACTCCTGCTCCGGCAGCGGCGTCTGCCAGGCGAGGGTATTCTGCACGTACCAGCCGTGGCTGGCGCTGAGGGTGCGTTCACCGTCGAACCCGCGCACCGTCCAGCGGTTGCCGATGGCCAACTGGTCAGGCGAGGTCAGGGGCGTGGTGCTCATCTGGCGCAGGTAGTTCATCTGATAGCGGAAATTCTGATTGCCCAGCGCAAACGGCCAGTTGAGCCCCGCGGTCCACGTGAGGATTTTGCTTTTTGCCGTAGCGTCGTAGCCGTCTTCGTACTGCTCTTCGTATGCGGGCATCGCGCCGAACCAGCGGGTGCCGCGCTGATAGCTGACGCCGCCGTCAATCGTCGCGTTGCCGATATAGTGGCGATGATCGAGCCCCAGCAGCCAGGCGCTGGTACGCCGACGCTGGACCTCGATTTCCGTGCGGTCGATGTAGTTACGGATCTCGCGAACCTGAACGCTGCTGCGCAGCGTCGTTTTACCGCTGGCGTTACGCTGAATAACGCGGCTCAGGCCGACGTTAAGATTTTTGCTTTTGCCCGAGTAGCGGATATCGCCGTTATAGCCCGCCACGTTCTGCACGTAGTTGTACTGCCCGGCATTGACCTCAAACAGCCAGTAGCCCAGCGGAACAGAGTAGTGGCCGTTGATGTTTTTACTCTGCTTGCGGCCTTTGAAACCCAGATCGTGGCTGGCGGAGACGTAAAGCAGATCGCTCAGCGCAAACGGATTATCCAGCGCCAGCATGGCGCCGCCCTGGCTGCGGCCGGTGCTTTTGGTGCCCGAGTTGTCGACCCACATATTCACCCGCCAGAGTTTGCTCTGGTGGCGGGTAATAACCACATCGCTTTCGCCGGGGTTATCGCCGGGAACGATCTCCATGCTGTCCTGTACCGTCGGCAGGCGCTGCTGGTTCTCCAGTCCCTGTTCGATATCGCGCAGATCCAGCAGCTGGCCTTCCCGGGCGGGCACCGAGGTAAAGAGCACGGCGCGCTCATCCGAGCCGTCGGCATAGCGGATATGGCGCAGCATTCCCGGCACCAGCGCCAGGGTCAGTTCCCCCTTACTGAGATCCTGCTCCGGCACCAGCACCCGGGAGGTGACCCAGCCGTGGTCAACCAGCCGGTTTTGCAGGCGGCTCATCAGCTGGTTAATCCCCTTGACGCCGAGGCAGTGGCCAACGGCACCGTCGGCAATGCGCTGCGCCGGAAACCAGTGCGGGAACGCCTCCCGCCCCGTCAGGCGGACGCGATCGATTGAAAAACAGGGTGTTTCCTGGGGGAAGGGCCCGTCAGCATCAGGCGGGGTGCTCTCGTTCAGCGAGATATCAGGCGCGTCAGGGGTAAGCTGCGCCTCTTTTGCCGACTGCTGGCTTTTGATGTGCTGCTGCTGCTGATCGATGAAGGGCGCCGCCTGCGTGTTCCAGGCGACAAAGCTTGCCCCTATCATCACGACGTGACGGGGCCAGTGCTTCAGCAAAATCCTTGCCAATGTCCGTAACTCCATTTGAATGTATGTAACCGTAAAGAAATGTCATTTGTAGTCTATGGATATCCGATTCCGGACAAAAAAACAACATCGGCGGTAAATTTTAATTCACAAAAGATAAACATTAGCAATAGGAGTTATATCAAACGGCCATTTTTATACCCATTCGCCGGAAGTATTGCCCTCCGGCCTGGCGAGAAGTGACCTCCTGGCCAGCGGACGCCGCCATACGAGCTTTATGCCTGATTCCAATTTAATTCAGTTTTTCTGACAAACTATAGCGAATTGTTTCGATTTTAATCAAACGGTCCGCCGCCTATTATTTATCACATCAGGGCGAAGCGCCCTACAGTGACCAGATAACTTAAGGAATACGACCATGAAAACCATCAAAACTTTTGCTGCTGTTGCCGCTCTTTCTCTGATGTCCTTCGGCGCCTTTGCCCAGAGCGTCAGCGCAACCGCCTCTACCCTGGACCGCGCGGAAGCGCAGATTGCCGCGAAGGCCGCAGCCGAAGGGGCGTCCTACAAAATCACCAGCGCACAGTTCAATAACCGCGTGCACATGACCGCCGAACTGAGCAAATAAGTGCCGAAAAAAACAAAACAGGCTGCCACCGGGCAGCCTGTTTTGTTTTTCACTATACGGGAAACTAGCGCTCCTGCTGCTGACGGGCCAGCGCCGCCAGCACGGTACGCTCAGAGAGGTTCAGGTAGTCGCTCATCGCCTCTGCCGCCTCGCCATTTTTACCCGCCCGCAGCAGCCCGAGGATCGCGGCGTTCTTTTCGATATAGGGCGCGTGCAGCAGGGCATGATCGTTGAGGTGGCCAAACGCCAGCCGCAGCTCGGCGGAAACCTGGCGATAGAGGCGCATCAGGCGCTCGCTGTCGGTCAGCTCAACCAGCGCGATATGAAAGGCCATGTTTTCGGTGCCGACGCTGCGCCATTCGCTCTTTGCCTGGTGCTGCCGGGCGGCATCGACCGCCTCCGCCATGCGCGCTACCGCCGGGTGGAAGGCGCTGGCGCCGCGCAGGGCGTCGCACTCAATCAGCCGCCGGATGCGGTAGATGTCAATGATTGACGCCACGTCAGGGAGCGAAACGCTGACGCCCCGGTGCGGCTCGTGGCGCACCAGGCCCTCCTGGGTCAGCAGGCGGAACACTTCGCGCAGGGTATTGCGCGAAATGCCGAGCTGCTCGCTGAGATGCGCTTCCGACAGGCGGGTTCCGGGAATAAGATCGCCGGCAATAATGCTGGCGCGAACGGTCTGTGCCGTGCGCTCAATGAGCGTCTGCGCGGGCGCTGCTTTTTTCATTTCCTCTCCAGGGGACCGCACCGAGCGGCCATCTTCACACAATCCTCCGGCAGCGACAAGCTGCGAAACCTGCACCTAAACGGTGCAATTCACGCACCGCAACAGGGCGCAATGCGATCTTTGTCGTAATTTTACATCGCGAATTCGAAAAGAGATTGTCTACGCTGCGGCCGTTCACCAGGATATTGTTCAACAATAAAACAAATATTGATTAACAAACACAACACATAACTCAACAATGGTCCGGTTATTGCTTGGCTGAATGATGACGACCGTTCACCGCTGCCAATAGCCAAAGGAGTCCGCTTATGCCCGCTCTGGAAGTCGAAGATAAAGCCTTTCTCCGCAACCGGCGCTCGTCGCTGGTTGCCGCCATCTTTCTGATGGCCACCTCCGCGATAGGTCCGGGATTTATTACCCAGACCACCGCTTTTACCGCCACCATGGGCGCCGCCTTCGCCTTCGGTATTCTGGCCTCGATCGTTATCGACTTCGTGGTGCAGCAGAATATCTGGCGGGTCGTCACCCTGACCCAGATGCGCGCCTCCGACGTGGCCAACACCGCCCTGCCGGGCAGCGGCTATCTGCTGGCGGTACTGGTGATTTTCGGCGGCCTGGTGTTCAATATCGGCAATATCGCCGGCGCCGGGCTTGGTATGAATGCCATGTTCGGCATCAGCCCGAAGTGGGGCGGCCTTATCAGCGCCGGCTTTGCGCTCTACATCTTCTCCTCGCGCCGGGCGGGAACGGCCATCGACCGGCTGATGGTGGTGCTCGGTATTCTGATGATTGCCATGGTTGTCGGGGTGATGTTTGTGACTAAGCCGCCGGTAGGCGATGCGCTGTTCCAGACCGTGATGCCGGGCCATATCGATTTCGCGACCATCACCACCATCGTCGGCGGGACCGTCGGCGGCTATATCTGCTACGCCGGCGCCCACCGCCTGCTCGATAAGGGCATGGTGGGTCCCGAGCACATAGAGGCCGTCTCCTCCGCAGCCAACAAAGGAATTCTGGTGGTCGGCATCATGCGCTACGTGCTGTTTCTGGCGATCCTCGGCGTGGTCGCCAGCGGCGTAACCCTCGATCTTTCCGGCCAGGCGGCCAACCCGGCCTCGCAGGCATTCCGCTACGCGCTGGGCGAGTTCGGCGTGCGCGTATTTGGCTTTATCTTCTGGGCGGCGGCGATCACCAGCGTGATCGGCGCGGCCTATACTTCCGTCTCCTTTATGACGGTGTTTAAGGCGGGAATGACCGACCGCCAGCGCAATATCGCCACCCTGATTTTTATTGCCGTCTCGCTGGCGGTCTATCTGGCGCTCGGTACGGCGCCCGCCGCCCTGCTGGTGTTTGCCGGCGGCTTTAACGGCCTGGTGCTGCCGGTGGGGCTGACCATCTTCCTCTATGTCGGCTGGAAACGCAGCGACCTGATGAAGGGCTACCGCTATCCGCGCTGGCTACTGTGGAGCGGGCTGATCATCTGCGCCCTGACCTGGTACATGGCCGCCCTCTCTGTCGGCACCATTTTTAGCTTCCTGGAGATTGTCTGATGCACTGTATTGATTTAAATAGCGACCTCGGCGAAAGCTACGGCCAGTGGCGCCTCGGCGACGATGCCGCCATCCTGCCGCTGGTCAGCAGCGCGAACGTCGCCTGCGGCTTTCACGCCGGTTCCCCGGACGTGATCCTCGCCACCCTGCGCGCCGCGGCCCGCGGCGGCGTCGCCGTGGGGGCCCACGTCGCCTACCCGGACCTGGTGGGCTTCGGCCGCCGCAATATGGATCTCAGCCGCGATGAACTGTTCGCCGACGTTATCTACCAGATCGGCGCCCTGCAGGGGCTGGCGGCGGCGGCGGGCACCCGCGTGCGCTACGTGAAGCCGCACGGGGCGCTGTACAACACCATCGCCGGTAACGAGCGCCAGGCGCGGGCGGTGATTGACGCGATTCTGGCCGTCGACGCCACGCTGCCGCTGGTCGGCCTCGCCGGATCGCGCGTGCTGACCCTTGCCGCAGAGGCGGGCCTGCGCACCGTCGCCGAAGCGTTCGCCGACCGCGCCTATCACCGCGACGGCAGCCTGGTCTCTCGCCGCGAGCCGGGCGCGGTGCTGCACGACCCGCAGCAGGTGGCCCGGCGCACGCTGCAGCTGCTGCAGGACGGCGGCGTCACCTCGATTGAGGGCGAATTCACCGCTATCGCGGCAGATTCCATCTGCGTTCACGGCGACAGCCCCGGCGCCATTGAGATGGCGCGCCAGACCCGCGCCCTGCTGGAAGCCAGCGGCATCGCTATCCGTCCGTTCGTGGAGATGCCATGAGGCTGATTAAAGCCAGCCGCCAGGCGATTGCCGCCGCCCGGGAGGCGCGGGCGGCGATCCGCGGCGGGTTCGACAGGCCGACCGCCGGGATGGCCCCGGGGATGACCCAGGCCAATATGATCTGCCTCCCCCGCGACTGGGCGTTTGATTTTCTGCTCTACGCCCAGCGCAATCCGCAGAGCTGTCCGGTACTCGACGTTATTGAAGCCGGTGATTACCGCACGCCGCTGGCGGAAGGGGCCGATCTGCGCAGCGATATTCCGCGCTACCGCGTCTGGGAGCAGGGCCGGCTGGTGGACGACGTCACCGACGCTACGGCGCTGTGGCGCCAGCACCCGGATCTGGTCACTTTCCTGATCGGCTGCAGCTTTACCTTTGAGACCCCGCTGCGCGAAGCCGGGATCGAGATCCGCCACATCACCGACGGCTGCAATGTGCCGATGTACAAAACCAACCGCCAGTGCCGCCCCGCCGGACGGCTCTCCGGCGAGCTGGTGGTTTCCATGCGCCCGATCCCCGCCGAGCGGGTCAGCGACGCGGTGACGATAAGCGGCCGCTTTCCGGCGGTCCACGGCGCGCCGGTGCATATTGGCGAACCGCACCTGCTCGGCATTGCCGATCTTCAGCGCCCCGACTTTGGCGATGCGGTGCGCATCGAGCCGGGCGAGATCCCGGTCTTCTGGGCCTGCGGCGTGACGCCCCAGGCGGCGGTGATGCGCTCCGGCGTTCCCTTCGCCATCAGCCACGCGCCGGGGCACATGTTTATTACCGATATACCAGATGCCGCCTGGCAGGGAGCATAACGTGCGTTTTTTGCCCGTCAACAGCGACAGTTTTCTGATTGAGCTGGCGAGTCTCGACGAGACGCTGGCCCTCTTTGACACTCTGCGGCAGGCCGCCCTGCCCGGCGTCGACGAGCTGGTGCCCGCCGCGCGCACCGTGCTGGTTCACTTCTCGCCCTGGCTGACCTCGGCCCGCGCCCTTATCGCCGCGATTGCCGCCCTGCCGGTGGCGGCAGGCACCGGGCGCAGCGTGCCGCAGATAAGCGTCGCGGTGCGCTACGACGGCGAGGATCTGCCCGCGCTTGCCGAGCGGCTCGGCGTCAGCGCGGCTGAACTTATTGAGGCGCACCAGTCCCTGCGCTGGAAAGTGGCTTTTACCGGCTTTGCGCCGGGCTTTGCCTATATGGTCAGCCCCGGCTGGGACTATGAGGTGCCGCGCAGAACGACGCCGCGTACCCGCATCCCCGCAGGCTCGCTGGGGCTGGCGGGCGAGTTCAGCGGCATCTACCCGCAGGCCAGCCCCGGCGGCTGGCAGCTGATCGGCACCACCGATACGCCGATGTGGGATATCGCCCGCCGCCCGCCGGCGCTACTGCAGCCGGGCGCGGAGGTGCGCTTCGTGGCCGACGGCGGCGGGAAGATCGTCTCCCTGCCCCCGGCCGCAGCGCCGACGCCGGTAGCCGACGCGGCGCTGACGATCGTCTCCCCGGGCCTGCTGACAATCTGGCAGGACGGCGGGCGCCGGGGGCAGGCTAATATGGGCGTCGCCGAATCCGGAGCGATGGACAAAACCGCCTGGCGGGACGCCAACCGGCTGGTGGGCAACGCCGCGCAGACGCCCGCGCTGGAGATAGCCTTCGGCGGCTTTGCGGCCAGGGCCGAACGGGACCTGGTGCTGGCGGTCACCGGCGCCGACTGCGCGCTGACGCTTAACGCCGCGCACCCGCTGCCGATGCATCACCCCTTCGCCGTGCGGGCCGGAGACGTGCTGCGCCTCGGTCCCGCCCGGCGCGGCGTGCGCAGCTATCTGGCCATTCGCGGCGTCAGCGCGCCTGCCCCGGTGCTGGCCAGCGCGGCCTTCGATACCCTCGCGCAGGTAGGGCCTGCGCCGCTGCGCGCCGGGGACCGGATCGGTCTGGATCCTCAGGCGAGGACCGGCAGCGTGGCGCTGTCGGCCACGCGCCGCGCGCTGCCCGCGCCCGGCGAGACCGTTACCCTGGACATCATTGCCGGGCCGCGCACCGACTGGTTTGACGACAGCGCGCAGCGCCTGCTGACGACGCAAGTCTGGCAGGTGACCGCCCAGTCCAACCGCATCGGCCTGCGCCTTGCGGGCGAGCGGGCGCTGACCCGCAGCCGACAGCAGGAGCTGCCCAGCGAAGGCACCTGCGCCGGCGCTATCCAGGTGCCGGCCAGCGGCCAGCCGGTGCTGTTTCTCAACGATCATCCGCTGACCGGCGGCTATCCGGTCATCGCCGCCGTGGCGCCGCACCACCTCGACCTCGCCGGACAGATCCCGCCGGGATGCGGTATTCGCTTTAACCCGATCTCCCCTTTTATCGACCTGCAGGAGCGCCGTAACGATGACTGATTTAGCCCAGCCCCGCCATAAAGTGCTGATCGCCAACCGGGGCGAAATTGCCGTGCGCGTTATTCGCGCCTGCCGCGATGCCGGGATGGCGTCGGTGGCGGTGTACGCCGATCCCGACGCCGACGCCCTGCACGTCGCGATGGCGGATCAGGCCTTCGCCCTGCCGGGCGTGGCGCCGAAAGAGACCTACCTCAATATTGCGGCGCTGCTCGACGTTGCCCGCCGCAGCGGCGCCACGATGGTGCATCCCGGCTACGGCTTCCTCTCCGAGCGGGCCGACTTTGCCCGCGCGGTGCAGGAGGCGGGGCTTATCTGGATCGGCCCGCCGCCGGAGAGCATCGCCCGGCTTGGCGACAAAGTGCAGGCGCGCAGGATCGCCCTGAAGGTGGGCGCGCCGCTGGTGAAGGGCACCGCCGATCCGGTAGAGAGCGCGCGGGAGGTGGTGGATTTTGCCCGCGAGCACGGCCTACCGGTCGCCATCAAGGCGGCATTCGGCGGCGGCGGGCGCGGCCTCAAGGTGGCCTGGACGCTGGAGGAGATCCCCGAGCTGTTTGCCTCCGCCGTCAGCGAAGCGCAGACCGCCTTCGGGCGCGGAGAGTGCTACGTCGAGCAGTACCTGGACCAGCCGCGCCACATTGAGGCGCAGATTATGGCCGACGGGCACGGCTGCGTGGTGGCCGTCGGCACCCGCGACTGCTCCCTGCAGCGGCGCAACCAGAAGCTGGTGGAGGAGGCCCCGGCGCCGTTTATCAGCGACGCCCAGCGCGAGGCCATTCACCGCTCGGCGGTCGCCATCTGCCGCGAAGCGGGCTACGTCGGCGCCGGCACGGTGGAGTTTCTGCTGAGCCGCGACGGCACCCTCTCGTTCCTCGAAGTGAATACCCGCCTGCAGGTGGAGCATCCGGTGACGGAAGAGACGGCGGGCGTCGATCTGGTGCTCGAACAGCTGCGGGTAGCCCAGGGGCTGCCGCTGTCGATAAGAGAGACGCCCGCGCCGCGCGGCCACGCGCTGGAGTTTCGCATTAATGCCGAAGATGCCGGGCGCGGCTTCCTGCCGACGCCGGGCGCGGTGACGCGCTTCGCTCCTCCTTCCGGGCCGGGCGTGCGGGTAGACAGCGGCGTGGAGAGCGGCGGCAGCGTGCCGGGCAGCTACGACTCGCTGATGGCGAAGCTTATCGTCACCGGCGCGACCCGCGAGCAGGCCATTGCCCGGGCGCGGCGCGCGCTGGCCGAATTTCAGATTGAGGGCGTGGCCTCGGTGCTGCCGTTTCACCGGGCGGTGATCGACGAGCCGGACTTCACCGACACGTTTGCCGTCCATACCCGCTGGATAGAGACGGCGTTCAGCGAGCGGGTACAGATCGCCCCGCGCCCGCTGCCGGTGCAGGACGCGCCGCTGACCCGCACCTGGATCGAGCTGGACGGCCGGCGGGTGGCGCTGGGCGCCAGACCGCCCGCGGGATAATGACGGCTTCACCCGCCTGACCCGCAATGACG
>OKAT01000112.1_pt1 | contig 17360 bp, 23 predicted proteins | sample 1612421 | NCBI WGS metagenome assembly OKAT01 (sample SAMN04436795, study PRJEB24849) | human gut metagenome | biome: human gut; feature: NICU; material: stool | host: Homo sapiens | place: USA: Saint Louis, MO | collected 2011-05-09
GCTAGCAAGTTAAGCGAACACTGACATGATAAATTAGTGGTTAGCTATATTTTTTACTTTGCAACAGAACCAGAATAAGCATATATATTCAGGGTATATATAAGTAATAGACATCTAAATAATACGTAATAGGAGGCTGGTGTAGATGTTCAAAAATATATTATTACCCTATGATTTCGAAAATGATTTTAGTGCTATCCCTGACTATTTAGAAAAAGTCACCGATGAAGATTCAGTTGTTGTAATTTATCACGTTGTAACAGAAAATGATCTTGCAATTAGTGTCAAATATTATAATAAGCATAAAAAAGATATTATTAGAGAAAAAGAAAAAAAACTTACTCCATTTTTACGTGAATTAGAAAAAAGAGATATTCAATATAAAATAGATGTAGATTTTGGGCATATTAAAGATACAATCTTAGAAAAAATTACTTCTGGAGATATAAATAATGGTGAATTTGATTTAGTAATTATGAGTAATCATAGAGTCGATTTGAATATTAAACATGTTTTAGGAGATGTTACACATAAGATTGCTAAAAGAAGTTCTGTCCCAGTACTAATTGTTAAATAAACATAAGAAGTAAGAAATTTATTAATTCAAAAAGCCTAAATAATTTCTCACAAATCGAGAGAGTATTTAGGCTTTTTTATTTTTTTAATTTTGGTTTGTGATTTTTTAGATTATTTTTTGATTAGTTGTTCTAAAAAAGATTAGACACGCATTTATACGAGAAAATTTATTGAAGTTGAGAAGATTTGTAGACGAATGTTGGCATAGCGTGAGCTATTAAGCCGACCATTCGACAAGTTTTGTGATTGTTAAGGGTTCCGAGGCTCAACGTCAATAAAGCAATTGGAATAAAGCATCTATGATTACTTGAAAATATAAGTTATAATACATTCAAAAATATTTTTGAATGAGGTGTAATTATGATTCAGACTATTGTAACTGCTGCTATTCTTTATATTGCGACAGCAGTAGATTTATTAGTGATTTTATTAATATTTTTTGCTAGAGCAAAGACTAGAAAAGAATATAGAGATATTTATATTGGTCAATATGTAGGATCTGTGACATTGATTGTCGTAAGTTTATTCTTTGCCTTTGTCTTAAATTATGTTCCTGAAAAATGGATATTAGGATTATTAGGGTTAATACCGATTTATTTAGGAATTAAAGTAGCTATTTATGATGATTGTGAAGGAGAAAAGAGAGCTAAAAAAGAATTGAATGAAAAAGGATTGTCTAAATTAGTTGGTACGGTTGCAATTGTTACGATAGCAAGTTGTGGTGCTGATAATATTGGTTTATTTGTTCCGTATTTTGTGACATTAAGTGTTACTGATTTATTAATTACTTTGTTTGTCTTTTTAATTTTAATTTTCTTCTTGGTATTTACTGCACAAAAATTAGCTAATATTCCAGGAGTTGGAGAAATTGTTGAGAAATTTAGTCGTTGGATTATGGCTGTTATTTACATAGCTTTAGGTTTATTCATTATTATTGAAAATGACACTATTGGAACAATTTTAGGATTTATATTTTAATTTAGGGTGTGATTTTATATGAGCTATGAAAATGCTTGTGATGTGATCTATGTACATGAGGATAAAGTTAACAATGCTTTAAGTTTTTTAGAAGATGATAAATCTAAGAAATTACTTAACATTTTAAAAAAAATTTGTGATGAGAAAAAATTGAAAATCATATTATCTTTGATTAAAGAAGATGAGTTGTGTGTTTGTGATATTTCTTTGATATTGAAAATGAGTATTGCTTCAACTTCACATCATTTAAGACTTTTATATAAAAATGAGGTGCTTGATTTTTATAAAGATGGAAAGATGGCATATTATTTTATTAAAGACGATGAAATAAGAGAGTTTTTCTCTAAAAATCAGAAGGTTTTTTGAAACGAGTTTCTTCTTGTCTTGATACTATAAAAATAAGCAAAGATATAACACAAAATGACTTATCGGAAGTTACCTATTATCGAATATTCAGAGATGATATAATATACAGGTCGCCTATCTCTCAGGCGTCAATTTAGACGCAGAGAGGAGATGCATTACTTTGCTAATCATTTTCGTTCACATCATAGCACAAGTCATCAGTGGCTGTGCTGTTGCGTATTACACTTATTGGCTTAGTAAACGCAACAAATAATTAATAGGCGACTTTATAAGCCAGCATCGAAAAAATCCCCACACTACTGCAATAGTGTGGGGATTGGTGCATTCATTGTTAATCATTTTCGTTATCTAGATTATAACACTGGTTAGTATAGGAATGCAAAATAGTTTATTGATTACTAACTAGTGAGTGATCTTTAATAAAGATACTATTTCACTAGAGGGAATGCCTATCTTAAACATTATAAAAGATTTATGAAGTTGAAGAACAAAATTGGAGATATTAAATATATTATCTTTTTGAGGGTATTCGGATTTTATGGTGGAAAAGTTGCTTCCACTTTAAACATCATGTCTGATTCATTTTCTTGTGGTGGTTCTATTGTTTTAAGATCTGGTAGTAATAATAAGTCTGACATATTGTTCATCCTTTACTACTCTGTGGTGTTATAGTATTAAATATAGATTTGATATTGAAATTATCATTGCTAATTATTTTACTAACATCAATCTCATAAAGCATTTATATGATTGAAAACAAAAAGCCTATCATTCACTATCCTACAATAAAAAGGGTTATCCCATAGTTACACGGGATAACCTTACAATTATTAAATTATGCAGTTGCACAGCTACAATCTTTGCACTCGCAAACTTCATCAGTACAGTTGTCTACACATTCTTGACTACAGTAAACTTTTCCTGCTTCTTCTACTTTTGTTTCCCCAAGAACACAATTACAGTTCGGTCTCGCACATTTTTCCATACTAAACTCCTCCTTATTATTTAGGTAAATCTTCGGTTAAACACCAACCTCGATCTAATAGACTAACGACGCAATTATCAACAATTCGGTACCGAATAAAATTGGCTTCACGAATACTGCAAACGATGCCTTTATCAACCAATCGTTGAAGTTGGTTAGAAATGGCTTGAGGTTTCATTTCAAGCTGTTCTGCCACCTCGCTAACAGATGCATTTGGAGTTCGAAGCAAGGTATGCAGTATTCTAAGCCGTGTCCCATTAGAAAGTATTTTAAAGGTCTCACTTAAACTTTCAGCGTTCTCTGTATCTAATAAGGGACGTTCCGTTAGTTTTGGTTTTGGTGTACACCAGTTTTCAGACATTATTTCCTCCTCCATTTCACAATTACAATATATAGTGTAATTATTCATATGTCAAATTGCATTTCTTTGGATTATTCTACATTAGTCAATGGAATATCACTTGCATTGTTTTTAGTTCTTATACCTTCTTTTTTCCATTGATATCTACGAAGGAACATTGCGTTTGCAATGATAATCAAGGCACTTCCTTCATTTAGGATTAAACCAGTTGTAAGGCCCATTAACCCAGTCAATGCATTCACAATAAGAAAGGCTACAATTGTTAGTGAAATGATGATATTTTGGCGTATTTTAGAAACTGTTTTTTTACTTAATTTGAGCATATACACCAGTTGTTCTAAATTGTCTTGCATTAAGGAAATATCTGCTGTTTCTAATGCCACATCCGTTCCTTTAACACCCATTGCGATACCTACATCTGCCTGTGCCAGTGCAGGTGCATCGTTTACACCGTCACCTACCATTGCAACGTGTCCATACTGCTTTTGTAATTCTGTAATTGCTTTAATCTTATCTTCCGGTAGCAATTCAGCCCGAATCTCATCAACACCAAGCTCTTTACCGATTGCTTCACCTGTTAGTTGGTTATCGCCCGTAAGCATAACAATCTTTTTCACACCAGCAGATTTTAAACGTTGAATCGCTTCTTTTGCATTTTCTTTCGGTCTATCAGCTACTGCGATGAGTCCTAGTACAAGATCGTCAGTTCCTAAAAGCATAACTGTCTTCCCTTGTCCTTGAAGTTTCTCAATTTTACTTAGTTGTTTTTTTGTTATTTTTACATTCAATTCTTTAAACAATCTTGGATTTCCAATATAATAACTGACTCCGTTAACAATTCCTTTTGCTCCCCGTCCTGCCAAGGTATCAAAATCTTCAACATTTGGAAGGGAAATTTTCCTATTTGAAGTTTCTTGTAGAATTGCTTCGGCTAAAGGATGCTCTGAACGTGTTTCAAGTGCTCCAGCAAGTTCTAGTAGTTCCTTATTTGAAAGGTTAGATACAGTAACAACATCCGTAACAGATGGTTCCCCAACCGTCAATGTTCCAGTTTTATCAAATGCAACAACTTGAGTACTACCTGCTGACTCCATATAAATACCGCCCTTTACCATAACCCCATTTCTAGCAGCGGTTCCAATTCCAGTTACAACAGCAACAGGAACTGAAAGTACGAGAGCACAAGAGCAGGAAACTACTAACACAACTAGTGCCCTATAGAACCATTCATCGAATGGTTGATTAAAGAAAAGTGGAGGAACAGTTGCCATAATAATAGCTAAAACAAACATAAATGGAGTATAAACAGCTCCAAACTTCTCACTAAAACGTTGCCCTTTCCCTTTTTTCATTTGAGATTCCTCGACCAAATGAATGATTTGGGCTAGAGTTGTATCCTGAGCAAGTTTTGTTACTTCAATTTCTAATGCACCACTACCGTTTAGTGTAGCAGCAAATACCTCATTCCCTAGTTCTTTTATTACAGGGATGGATTCACCAGTAATGGAAGATTGGTCGGCTGTTGACTTTCCCTTTACTACAATACCATCAACAGGTATTTTTTCACCTGGGCGAACTAGAACTATATCACTAATCTCTACTTCCTCGGCTAATATACGGATTTCGCTTCCATTCCGCAGAACCGTTGCTTCGCTTGGAGCGAGTTCGACAAGTGCTCGAATGGAATCTCTGGCTTTATTCGCCGCATACGACTCCATTAGTTCTCCTAAAGAGAAAATGACCACTAGCATGGCAGCTTCTTCCAGTAACCCTAAATAAATGGCTCCAAGCACTGCAACGATAAGCAATGTGTTAATGGAGAGGGTTCCACCTCTCAATTCATTCCATCCACTTTTTGCTGGATATATACCCCCTACCACGATTGCCATCCCATACAAAGCGGTTGCCCATGTTTCTGGTAGACCAAAAGATAATTCAGAAATAAATGTAAAGGCGGTGATCATGGCGGAAATGATTAGCAATACGGTCCTTGGTTGTTTCCACCATTCTTTTCTATTCATGTTGAGTTCCTCCCTCAAGTTAACTCTCCACTCGGAATCTATCATTGCATGTATACAATTAAGTAGAGATTTCTTATCAGTTATTTATTTTGTAACAGGGTGCCCGACTTTCTTCAACCTAGTTTCAATTTCTTCCATTGTTAATTGAGACGTATCATAAGTTACAGTCAATTTCTCGGCAAAAAAGTTGGATTCTGTTTTTTCAATTCCCTTTAACTTTTTCAAACCTTTTTCAACTGTTTTAGCACAAGATGGGCAATCTAATCCTTCAACTTTTAATACAACAGTTTCCATTTTTTTATTCCCCCCCAACAATTTTTATACACAATTACATTATATAGTGTAATAGTTTTTGTGTCAAGAACCTGAAGTTCATATATGAGCATCTTTTTATCAGTACATTATAACGCCTTAATAAGATAAAATATAATTCCCTCTTGTTTGACTACCTACCCGTAATCACCCGTGTTTGATTTATAATTTTGTGGTATTATTATTTTTCCTTAGCATTCCACCAAACAATCCGATTTAACCACTATTTTTTTCGAATTATCAAAATGCTAATTCCACTATATATTCCGAAGACCCATTTTTAATAAGTCAACTAGATAATGTGCAATAAATTTTGGCGTATACATTAACTTTACCCTTATTACTACATGGGGCGTTCTGAAATGAACATGCCCGAAATGAATATGGAGCAAATGCAACAAATGATGATGGAACAAAAAATTAAACAAAAACTAGGCTACTTATCCCCTGTAAAATACAGAGAATTAGCAGCCTAGAACATAGTGTTTTTATTAAGTTCCCATTTTAAGGGTTCAGTGCCTTGTAGTTATTGTGTTTTTATATACTTTACTACTTATTTTCGTTGTTATCATCAAAGGACTGCATGAAGTTCATGCATTCATTCATCATATTATCCATTCTCTGGTCATAATCAGAACCTTGGGTAAAACCAGTTTGTCCAATGACTATTAAACCTGCTAGTACAAACGACAGCACTAAAGGTAACTTCTTTTTCATCGCTTATTTCCCCTTTCATTCAAAGTATCCCTAATCTTTTTTTAACACTTTCTTTAATTTTTCATATTCATCTTCATTAATTTCACCTTGGGCCAGCCTTTCCTTTAAAATTTGTAAAGAATCATCTGATCTTACACCTTTTGGTTTTTCTGAAGCTTTTGCAATTAATATATATACACCATAAAATAACAAGCCAAGAATGATAATCCAAAAAATCATGCCAATGAACCCCATTCCGCCCATCATATGACCCATACCCATACAATTTGTCAATCCTTTCCTTCTTTCTCGTTTTACAATTATACCATAGGGGGGGTATTAGTATCCCAAAAAAGTGTTTTTAATATTAGTAGCAGACGGCAATTCATTGTACCGCAAAATGGCCCGATTATTGATTGAACTATTTTTTAATAAAATAATTCCTACGTTCCCAGTTCCAGAAAGCAATAATACTAAAAGCTTCCTCATCTGCTTTTTCCTCATCATCTGTCATATAATCTGTATCTTTTATTGGATATTTTCCGTTTCATCAACGGGAGATTGAATATCTGACTTATGCTTATTTTTTGGTTTCACAATTTTTGAGCGTAATATTTTCATGGGAACGCTCCAAATCAATATCTTTATTTGGCGCATATTTGCGTTTTAAGAGCTTATGTATGTTTTTAGGTTAAAACTATATGATCTATACCTAATTCTTTAAAATACCCCCTTTAAATTCAAAATAAGAGCATTTGAATTTAAACAAAATAAAAAAACAGACCTCCTGCCATCTCAGCAAGGGGCACTTGAAAACCGTTTGGAAATCATCAAGGGACGTGTCGTATTTTTTGAAAAAACCACTCAAAAAATCTCCACTCAAGGCACGCATAAAATATCAGCGAATATACCAAAGGAGTGAACATATTGATTCCATATTATCTTTGCCTCAAAGAAAACATAATTGAACACCGACACGTCGGTGTTTTAGTGTTCATGTGAATATTAAAAAATTATGGAGTGATGACACATGAACACATTCGTTTTCGGCGTGATTACAAAGAGATTAGAAGAAAAAGGACTTAATGTACACGAAGTATTCAATATGAGCGATAAACAGGCTAAGAAAGAATTATTTGATGATTTATACCATTATGTCCGCTATACAAAGCCATGCGGTGCAGAATTAACAATGGTGGCATTAGATGCTGATGAATTAATGCATTACTTTATATACTGTTACATGGAACGTTATGCTTACAAATTGAACGCTTAACCGTTACGACATTTTGCAAATGTCGTTGAACTAAAAAAAGAGGTGACTATGTGTAGTCACCTCTTTTTTTACGTTGTATTCGATTCTCTTCTTCAATAAGTCGAGTTTTTCGTTCTCGTTCTGCCGGCTCTTTCTCACGACGTTTTCTATCTCGTTCAAGGATATCTGTTGTTCTTCCAAAATCTCGCCAATCTTCTGATAATCCTGTGTTATCCGCTCGATTTGGTTTGCGTTTGCCCCAACATGCTTAAACTTTGGCAATCGATTGTCGGGTTTCTTTATCAAATTTTGGTACGATCAATCGACTACCTTATGCCTTTTTCTTAACGAAAGCAGGCACACTTATATTTAAAGTTTCCGCAGATTGTTGTAACTTTAAATATTCGTCTTCGCTCACTCGAAAACTAATTTGTTTACGCTCCTTAAGATTAGGTTTACGGTTTTGCTTAACAGTATCGTCGCTAGCCACTTGTAAAAAGAATTTCAATAAATATCGTGATGATTGATGATTAAAATAGTGATACTAAATTTTTTAATTTTTTTCTAGGGATAAATTTAGTAATTGTAATAAAATACCAATAATAGTAATTCCTAAAGCACTATATATTAGTACATTTGTACTATTAGCATTAAATAAAATAATTCCTCCGATTGCTGATCCCATAGCACTGCCTAAATAATTAATAGAACTATTTAAAGCGACAGCAGAGCCTCCATATTCAGGATGTTTTTTCAATAATATATGTTGTTGAGGAGCTTGTGTAGCCCATCCCATAGCTCCCCATAAAATAAAGGGAATTAAACCTAATATAGGCAAGTTAATAGAAATAGGAATTAAACCAAAACTTAATGCTAGTAAAATTAAAATAATTAGCATAACAAATCTTGTATTTTTAAATCTATCTATAATAAATCCTATACCAAAACTTCCTATTAATCCGCCTATTCCCCACGCTGTAAGGTAATGAGTTAAATTTTTTGTATCTGTATTTGTTTTAATAATATCGGCTAAATAAGTATACAAACCTAAACTAGCAATGGCAGCGCATAATGTAACCGAAATAACTCTTAGTACATGCTTGTTTAAAAATAATTGAAAACGATCTTTTAAATTTGGAGGAGCTTCTATTTTAAATTTAGGCATCAATATAGATATGCTTATTAATGCAATAAAACTAATGACAATAATAACCAACATTGCAAATCGCCAATTAGAAATGTTGGCAATTTCTAGTCCGAGAGGAACTCCTATAACAGTTCCTACACTCATTCCGCCTACTGTAAAAGCGATTGCTTTTCCTTTATGCTTTTCGGAGACTAAATGATTGCTTGCACTTATTGCAATTGGTGAGAATACGCCAGCTCCTAAACCAGCGATTGCTCTTGATACGATATATAGCATGTAGTTCATAGATATTGCGGTTATAATATTGGCTAAAGTAAATATACTGAATGCTATTATTAGTATTTTTTTAACTGGGGATTTAGCTAATATTGTTGAAAAAATGGGGGCAGAGATAGAGAAAAACAATGTAAAAACTGTTACTCCTTGCCCAATAGCAGAGCTACTTTTATTAAAACTTTTACTTATTGAAGGTATTAATCCTGCTACTATATAAGCATCCATACCTAAGGCAAACATACCTATAGTTAAAATCCATATTTTTTTCATTATTATCTCATCCTATCAGTCAATTTTGATTCATTAAGAGATTAGTTGCCTATTTTTGGGAACAATAGAAGGATAAACCTTTACTTGAAATATATGAATAAGTAATGTATTAATATGGGTATAAACAAATAGTTAATACCATGGGGGATTTTATGAATTTTAATTATATGAAGGACTTCATTAAAGTTGTCGAGTACAATAGCTTAAATAAAGCTTCTAGAGAATTGAATATAAGTACACCAGCCTTAAGTAAAAGAATTAGAAGTATTGAAGATTATTTTGATTGTCAGTTATTTTATAGAACTTCTAAGGGTATTTTTTTAACTCAAAAAGGAAATGCTGTTTATCATTCGTTTTTAAAAATAAACGAGCAATTTGAAGAATTAAAAAGTAAAATAAGTGAGTCTAAAGATAAAAGAATTAAATTAGGAGTCATACCTAGCTTTTCTTTATATAAGCTACATGAAAAGAATTATATTAATGAAAGTGTCGTTTTAGTTATTGAAAATAGTACTTCAATTTTACTTGAGGAAATTTATAAAGATAATATAGATGTTGTTATTGGTGATATTACACATTTAAAAAATAACTCGCTCTATACACAAGAAATTTACACTGAGGACTTTATTGTGGCTTATGGTGATGAAAATAAGTTTAAAAACACTAACCAAGTAAGTATAAAATCTTTAAAAAATGAGAATATTTATATACAAACACCGCCATGTGATACATATGATCTTCTTAAAAATTATTCCTTGAAAGATAAGTTACATATTGATTATGTTGATTATTATGAAACTATATTAGCTAATGTCAAAGCAAATAAAGGTATTACTTTGACTCCTCAATCTTTGACTACAAGACTTGAAAGTATGAACTTATATCAAAAAAAATTACAAAGTTATAAAAGAGTTGTAGGCGTAGTATCACGTGATAAAGATAAGATGAATAAAATTATTGATATAATTCAGTAAATGAATAGAGTATACAATTCAACTACCCATAAGACTTTATTATGTAAAGAATACAAAAATCTCTTAGTTAAGATTTTAAATCTTGACTAAGAGATAAATAAAAAAAGAGAGATGCAAACATGAAAATACAATTTAAAACATGCAATTTAAACGTTATAAATCTATATTAACATTAACTTCACCTAAAAAATAATAAGCACAAAAGGTTATCACACCTATAAGTAACAGAAAATAATTAAAGACTAATGAATCATTTAGTTTTGATTTTTAGGCATATTTTCACGATCCTTGTTTTAAAGAGAACATTGAAATTCACGACTATATATGAAATTTTAACTTATCAAACAGATTGAAACGAATGTCGGCATAGCGTAAGTTATTAAACCAACCATTCGACAAGTTTTGGATTTGTTAAGGGTTCAGAGGATCAACGTCAATAAAGTAATTAGAATAAATATATGTTTTTACTATTAATGATTTCTTAGTGTAATAATCTAAAAGTCAATTAAAATTTTGGAGGTAAGTTTTGGAGTGTATTTATGAGATATTAAAATCAATTTTTAGTTTCGTTAAATTTTTGTATCAGAATTTTTCTTTTCCAGTTTTATTTCTTATCATCATTTTTTTATTTAAAGAACAAATAAAAAAAATTTTGACTGATTTTACAGTGGGTGAATTCAAATTCCCTAGTGGATCGATAAAAGTAACACGTAAAGGTATTGAAAAAGATCAGGAAGAGTATTTAAGACAGTTTGAAAAAGAAAATGATAAAAGTATAGAATTTGATGCTGATGAGATGAGCGCTAAAATCGGAGAATTATTTGGAGTAGAATATAAAGATGGTTTGCCTATTGATAATTCTGGTGGTGGTGGTGCTCCACCTAAATCAGAAAGTTATAACCCCTCAGTTTTTAACGCTCATCTATTTTCTATAGTGGCTAGTGAAGATTCTTTAAAAGAAGAGTATAAATTTTTCGGTTTCAAAGAGACCATTATCTCTTTATATACTGCCTATTTATCTAATTATAAAAAAGATAAGTGGGTTACTAAAGGTGGTGCTCCTTATCATGTTTCAAATAGAGAAGAGAGCTTAGAGAAGAAAGCATTTGATATTATAACTGGGTATTATTTAGAAGCTATGAATACTCGTAAAGAATGGAACTTTAATACTATAAAATCTTATCAAAAGTTAATAAGAGTTGTGTTGGTTTCTTATCAAGTTATAGAACGAGAACTTATGGAGGAAAATGAAGAATAATTTTCGTGTTTCTACCTGTTTTTGGCGTTTTAATAGCTATTTAAATATAAGATTACTCATCAAAAGTTATCTATTATCGTATATTCAGAGATGATATAATATATAGGTCGCCTATCTCTCAGGCGTCAATTTAGACGCAGAGAGGAGGTGTATAAAGTGATGCTTATTTTCGTTCACATCATAGCGCCAGTCATCAGTGGCTGTGCCATTGCGTTTTTTACTCATTGGCTAAGTAAATGCAATAAAAAGTAGGTGACATATAGCCACACCAACAAAAATCCCCCCATTACTCGCAATAGTGGGGGGATTGGTGTATAAGTGAATACTTATTTTCGTTATCTAAATTATAACACTGGTTAGCAAAAGAATGCAAAACACTTATATTTAAAAAGGGGGGAGTATCTATGATTAGTATCATAAGCTATAGTATAGAAATATTTAAGTATTTGTATTCAGAATTTAGTTTTCCATTATTGATAATGGTTATTATAATTATATTTTACAAACAGATAAAAAATATCCTTAATGATTTAACTAAATTACATATAAGTTGGAATGGTCGTTCTATCGGAATAGAGCGGGAGAAAAAAGAAACTGTTGAATTGATGCAAATGTTACTTAAAGATAAAGTTGACAGTGAAGGTAAATCTATTATCTATGAAGGACAAAGAGGATCTGGGGGAGGAGAATTAGATACTCATGATCCCATGTATTTTTCGAATTTAATTACTAGTAAAATATTTTTAATTAATCAAGTAGAAAAACATAATAAGTTTTTTATAGCTGAAAAGCTTTTTGAAGGTTATGAAAGTAAATGTATGGAAAAATATGGAACAAATTATCACGGAGCAATAATAGAGACAAGAGATGAAAATAGGATATTAGCCGATGAAACAATACGTAAATTTTACTTTTTAACGAAAGACATGGAAAAAGAGAATGAATATTTAAGCTTAGATGATTTAAATAAATTTAGACTTTTAATATTTGCATTTACTCATTGATATATTAAATTTAGGGTACACTCTAATCACACATATAAGATTTTGTAATTATCACATTTATTACTTTACTGAATGAATTAGGATTATTTATATAATAAATATAAAGAGTCCAGAAACTTTATTTCTCGGACTCTCTTTTTTGTATATAGATATATATGTCAGTTTTGGTTTATAAAATTATTAAACTTCTTCTATAAAATATAGAAGAGTTTTAATTATTTAACAATAATTACAGGTATTTGAGAACGTTTAGCAACTTTATGACTTACACTACCAAGAACCATTTTTTGAAAACTGTTTAAGCCACGTGTACCTAAAATGATAGCTTGATATTCACCACTATTTGAAACTTCAACCACTTTATCTGTTGGAGTACCGTGAACAATTTTAATTTTGTAATTCACATTGTGTTCTGTAAATAAATCTTTAATAGATTGTAATTTACTTTCCCTTTTTTGAGTTAGATTAGTTCCTTGGTGATCATGTAAAACATCTGTTTTTGATTCTTCAATATCTACAACCGTAAGTATTGTGACAATTGTATAATCACCTATAAAATTTAGTAACTCTTGGGCTGCACGTATACTATTTTTTGAACCATCTGCTGCAAGCAAAATTGAATTATACATAAAAAACACTCCTTAATTTAAATGAGTTTCATTTAAATAACTTAGTTCTGAAATAATTTTTCGGCTATCTGCGTTTAATTTTTCAACATACACAATATTGTTTTTCTCTTCAAATTTCCTAACAATCGTATCAATGGCATTTACTGCTGAATCATCCCATAGGTGAGCGTGATCAAAATTCAACACTATGACACTATCTTCAATATTAAAATCAATTTTCTCCATCATAGAATCAATTGATACAAAGAATATCTGACCTTTAAAAGAAAAACGATGCTGCTTACCTAACTCTTTATAAATAACTTCAACTTTAGAAATTTTAGTCGCAAAGAATATAGCACTGAAAACAACACCTACAACTACACCGATAGCTAAGTTATGTGTTATTAATACAATAATAACCGTTAAAACCATAACGAATGCATCTGTTTTAGGTGCTTTTTTTATATACTTAAATGAATTCCAATCAACAGTCCCGATAGAAACCATAACCATTATCCCTGCAAGAATTGGCATCGGGATTTGAACGACTACACCACCGAGAACAATAATCATAAACATAAGTACAATACCTGCTGTAAATGTAGACAATCTACTATTTGCACCTGACTTAACATTGATTACTGATTGTCCAATCATGGCACAACCTCCCATACCGCCAAAGAAACCAGTAATAATATTAGCAATCCCTTGACCTCTTGATTCTTTGTTTTTACTACTGTGTGTATCAGTTGCATCATCTACAATTTTAGCTGTAAGTAGGCTTTCTACTAGACCCACAATAGCCATTGATAATGAATATGGGAAAATAATTTGAAGTGTTTCTAAATTAAAAGGAATGTTAGGGATTAAGAAATGAGGCAAAGTTTGCTTAATATTACCTAAATCACCTACAGTTCTTACGTCAGATCCTGTATACATATACAATGCTGTTAAAACAATTATAGCTATTAATGGGGCAGGTATAGCTTTATAAAATCTAGGAATAACATATACAATTAGTAAAGTTATAATAACGTATATATAAGTTGCTATAGATATATTAAAAATATGCTCTATTTGAGACATAAAAATCATAATACCCAATGCATTAACAAATCCAATCATAACTGGACGGGGAATAAATTTCATTAAACGACCGACTTTAAGTATTCCTAAAAGTAATTGTATTAACCCCATCAATATCGTAGCAGCAAAAAGATATTCAACACCATGTTCTTTAACTAAAGGTGTGACTAAAAGCGCCACAGCCCCGGTGGCGCCAGAAATCATTGCAGGTCTACCACCCACTATGGCAGTAACAGTAGCAATGATAAATGCTGCATACAATCCCACCATCGGATCCACACCAGCAATAATTGAAAACGCAATTGCTTCTGGTATTAATGCTAGTGCTACAACGATCCCAGCAAGTATATTCTTTCTAGGCTGATTGAACCATTCAGATTTTAATTTTTCAACCATCGCTTTCTCTCCTTTATATTAATTATACTGTAAAGTATAACATAAAAGTTTCATATGTATACCCCTTAATGAAACTATGTGTTATACTTTTTTATGTAAGGTGGTGTAATAAAATGAAATACGGCTACATTAGACCTGTAACAATAAATGACACTGTTACTGAACAAGCAAAGAAAATAGAAATATATACAAAAAATATTCTAAAAGAGACGCATGCTAATAATAAAAAAAGAAACGAACTAAATACATTATTAAATTCAAAATTAGTTTTTGGTGATACATTGTATATTACAGATTTGTGTATTATTGCAGATTCTACAAAACACTTAGTAGATATACTAGATTTACTTTCTGCCAAAGGAATTTCACTATATATAATTAATTTAAATAAAAATCTCATTGCAGATACCAATGAAAATTTTATAAAAACATTACATGAGATTACTGATTTTCAAAGCGACATTGTAAAATTTAGAACACGTATGGGGTTAGAGAATTATACAAGAGAAGGTAAACGTCTTGGTAGACCTAAACGTGATGATAAAAATTTAAGAGATGCTATAGAAATGTATATGAGTAAGAAATATACATTAGATGAGATAAAAGAAAAAACCAATATAAGTAGAGCCACATTATACAGACATTTAGATAAATAATACACTCCCCTTAGTTGTTAAATAAGGGGAATGTATATAGAGTATGAGTATTTTAATTATTATTTATATTAATAAAATAGAATACCTAAAATAATACCAATCAAAACAATAGCCCAAGAAGGAAGTTTAAAATACATTAATATTCTTTCCCATTTAAATAATTAGCTGTTTTAATCACTTCATCATAATTACGACATAAACGATTGCCTTAATAAAAATAGTGTGAGACTCAGACCAATAGTTACTTGTGTTTCTTTGTTGTTCGAAAAAAAATATAAGTGTAGATATATAATATAAAAAGAGAGTGTACAGAAAATAACCATTTTCTGGACACTCTCTTTTTATATCTAGATATATATCTATTATACATATTTTAGTGTTCAATAACCCAACAGAAAATCTATGTTCATAAATATGGTTAGAATTAAGTTATGATACAATGAAAATGTATATAGGAGGTTTGTATCTTGAAAATAGGTTATGCAAGAGTTTCAACTGGATTACAGAACTTGGATTTACAGGAAGATCAGTTAAATCAATATGGTTGTGAAAAGATATTTAATGATCATATGAGTGGTTCAAAAAGTAAGCGACCTGGTTTAGATAAAGCCATTGAATTTGCGAGGTCAGGAGATACGATTGTTGTTTGGAGACTAGATAGACTAGGACGTAACATGGAAGATTTAATCACATTAGTTAATGAACTTAATAATCGAGGCGTGAGTTTTCATAGTTTAGAAGAAAATATAACAATGGATAAATCAAGTTCTACAGGACAATTGTTATTTCATTTATTCGCAGCATTTGCAGAGTTTGAACGTAATTTAATTTTAGAACGTTCTTCAGCGGGACGAATTGCAGCTCGTGCTAGAGGACGCTATGGAGGTCGACCCGAAAAATTAAATAAACAAGATTTAAAATTACTCAAAACACTTTATGATAATGGAACACCAATTAAAACTATTGCAGAGCAATGGAAAGTTTCACGTACAACAATCTATCGTTATCTCAATAAGTTAAATAACCAAGAAAATAAAGATAAATAATATTACTAAATTTTAATAAAGATAAAAATTAGACAGGATACACCCTAATCATACTGATATAGTAGTTGAATTTATAATGACTCAAACGTATGATTTGGGTGTATATTAATTATGGAGTGAAAATAAATGTCGGCTATGCGAGGATATTATCCATGGATCAAAATTTAAAAAGACAACTGGATAATTTGAAAACGTTTGGTGTGAAAAACATTTACAGAAAAACAGTCTGGGGAATCTATTAAAAATAGATTGTTATTTCAATAATTTCTTAGTTTTGTGAGGGTGGAAGATGAGGTTGTAGTGTAGTCATTTGATCGTTTAGGCCTTAATTACGATGAAGTGATCAAGACAGTTAATTATTTAAAAGACAAATAAGTTTAATTAATGATTACTAGCATACCTATGATGAATGATGAGATTGGCAATTCATTATTAGATAAATTTATGAAAAATCTATTCATTCATATATGAGCAATGGTTTCAGATTTTCTCACTCCTAAATATTTTCTATTGAATACAAACGCTCTTCTCCATTAATTTCACAACTAACGTCAAATTTATTAGGCCTTTGACTATTCTCGCTATATTTCACTTCAATTTTAATATTTTTTACTTCTCTCCCTTTTTAATTGCTTTTTGCCATTCTTTCTTCATGTTATACCATTCTCCGTTCTCTTTAAATGAGCGGTTGATGTATTTACTTTGGGGGACGAGATTATCTATATCTTTAGAACCTCCGAATCCGCGCGCAATTAAATGACCGCCGTCATCATCTGGTAATCGGTCTTCTCTTCCTACTGTTCGTTGCGCATATGAATTACGTCCGCCATCTAGAAGTGATAGGTCATCCGCATATACTTCTTTAATACGGCCTTTGTGATCCGTTCGATACACGTGTCCATGCGGTGTTGTATATTCGATGTTGGCCTTCAATTTCTTAGGCTTCATAAATCTGCGTTCATAATGGTCACCATATTCAACCTTTGTAAGATTTGGGGCTTCTTGATAATGAATATGATTTTATAGTTTTCAATCAAAACCACCCGTATGAACGGGTGGTTTGTTCTACGGCTATAAGCCTTTCTT
>OKAT01000134.1_pt1 | contig 8924 bp, 7 predicted proteins | sample 1612421 | NCBI WGS metagenome assembly OKAT01 (sample SAMN04436795, study PRJEB24849) | human gut metagenome | biome: human gut; feature: NICU; material: stool | host: Homo sapiens | place: USA: Saint Louis, MO | collected 2011-05-09
TCTTATTAATATTATCTGCGATTACAGTACTTATTATGGGATTTGTATTAAGTTACTTCGGCTCTGTGATGGGACTATTAATTGTACTGTGGGGGCTTAACGGTATATTTCAATCTGTGGGTGGGCCTGCAAGTTATTCAACGATTTCAAGGTGGGCACCTCGAACAAAGCGTGGACGTTATTTAGGATTTTGGAATACATCACATAACATTGGTGGTGCAATTGCTGGCGGTGTCGCACTCTGGGGTGCGAATACATTTTTCCACGGTAATGTCGTTGGGATGTTTATTTTTCCTTCTATTATCGCTTTAATCATTGGAATCGTGACATTATTTATTGGGAAAGATGATCCAGAAGAATTAGGTTGGAATCGTGCTGAAGAAATTTGGGAAGAGCCTATCGATCAAGAAAATATTGATTCTCAAGGTATGACTAAATGGGATATCTTTAAAAAATATATCCTGGGAAATCCAGTGATTTGGATTTTGTGTATTTCAAATGTTTTCGTATATATCGTGCGTATTGGTATTGATAATTGGGCGCCGCTATACGTATCAGAGCATTTACACTTTAATAAGGGTGACGCGGTTAATACTATTTTCTACTTTGAAATAGGAGCATTAGTAGCCAGTTTATTATGGGGTTATATCTCAGACCTTTTAAAAGGACGTCGTGCGATTGTAGCGATTGGATGTATGTTTATGATTACCTTTGTTGTGCTGTTTTATACGAACGCAACAAGTGTGACAATGGTCAATATTTCTCTATTTGCATTAGGCGCTTTAATCTTCGGTCCACAGTTACTCATTGGTGTATCTCTGACTGGCTTTGTTCCTAAAAATGCAATTAGTGTCGCTAACGGTATGACAGGTTCATTCGCATATCTATTCGGGGATTCAATGGCTAAAGTGGGTCTGGCTGCAATCGCTGATCCAACACGTAATGGTCTAAATATTTTTGGGTATACGTTGAGTGGTTGGACAGATGTCTTTATTGTATTCTATGTAGCTTTATTCTTAGGAATGATATTATTAGCCATTGTTGCTTATTACGAAGAAAAGAAAATTAGAAAATTAAAAATTTAAGATTAAGTGAATTTAAATATATACTCCCTACTATAAATTTTGTCATTATGGTAGGGAGCTTTTTCGTGATTGATTGCACTATTTTGATAGCTTATTATAATCACTTGGTGACATATGTAAATATTTTTTAAAATGATAGCAAAACATCTTATACTCAGAAAAACCTACTTTTTCAGCAATTTCATAATGCTTGTAGTGCTGGTCTAAAAGATGTAATGATTTTAAAATACGATAACGATTTAGATAATCAACTATCGTAATGCCTACATGTTCTTTAAACGTCCTCATGGCGTATGACTCACTTACAACAATAGGATTAATTAAGTCAAGAACAGTCACTTTCTTGTGATAATGTTGCTTGATTTGAGACAAAATTTGATTGACATAATAGTCATCGTAATCAATTTTTAATAATGGTTGAAAGGCAGTATAATATGCCGCGTCATCATTGGTAGAATGTGGACGTTCTAATAACCTTTGAACTAATATGTCTAGAATATGCTCTAATTGAGTGTGGTCTACTGGCTTTAGTAAATAATCAAGAACATGGTGTTGAATGCCGGCTTTCATATATTCGAAGTCGTCATAACTAGATAAAATGATAACTTGGCAATCAAGGTCTTTGATGTCATCTAGTAGGTCAACACCATTTTTTCGAGGCATTCGTATATCAGTAATGACGAGTTCAGGTTGATGTTGGCGAATTAAAGACAATGCTTCTACGCCGTCTGTGGCAGTGTAAATAGTTGTAAAATGATATTCCTTCCATGGAATCATTTGTTTTAAACCTTGTCGTATAATCCGTTCATCATCACAAATAACTACTTTAAACATCTTTATTCCTCCTAGACAAGTGGTATTTGGTAACACATTAATGTCCCTTGCTGGCTTCTTGAGAAAATGTGCAAACGTGCATATGTTCCATATTGAATCATGGCTCTATTATGTAAATGATTTAAACCTAGGTGTGTCGTATCAAAAACATCGTGATGAAGGGATTGGCGCACGTGTTCTAAATGTGATGGAGACATACCGATGCCATTATCATGAACCAGAATATGTAATTTGCGCTTCGTAAGTCTGATACGAATTGTTATCTTTAAAGGTTCACTATCACGACCATGCTTGATGGCATTTTCTACGAGTGGTTGAAGCATCATCTTACCAATTGTTTGATGTTGTACACCCTCAGTAGCATCGATGTAAAGCTGTATCATATCATCGAAGCGGATATTTTGTATGGCAACATACTGCTCAATGTAGCTTAATTCTTCTGCTAATTTGACTGTGTGCGATGCTGTGCGTAGAGAATAACGTAGCATTTGTGATAGTTGTTGTATGACTGTTTGTGCTACTTTGGGTGAAAGAGGAATTAAATATTGTATCGTTTGCATCGTATTGAATAAGAAATGGGGTTGAAATTGTCGCTCAATTTCTTTTAATTGTATATCACGTAAACGACGTTCGGTCTGTTCAATAGATTGTATTAATTGCTCATTTGATTCAAACAAGTCATAGATATAATTATTTATTTCCTCTAACTCACTATGTTTTTTTAACGGTTCGTAACTACCAAGATGTCGATTTTTAGCATCATCAATTTTTCGGACAATCGCTTCAATATCTTCAGATTGGCGCTTTGCCATTCTATCAGCGCTTATATATCCAAAAATAACAAGCAGAATAAGAACAACACCCATGACAACTAGTAATGCAATTCCATCTTCAATGGTTTCATGAATATCTTTATATATAATAAGATGCGCATGATGAGAATTGAGTTTTAAAGACTCGTTCATAAACCCAAACTGTGGTGGTTGATATTTTTGACCGATAGAGAATCGGTCGTCATTTGTATATAAAACAGTATCATATGAATCAACAATGAGTGCAGATTGTCCACTATTTTTCTTAATGTTTTTAAGTAGTGGTGTGCTTGACATATATATTTTAAGGATATAAGTATCGTCTTTAAAATCAATTCGATATTTTGATATTAAATACATCTTTGTTGTGTCTAATTGTTCATAATTGTTTGTGAAAGATTGTGAAGAACCTTTTAAATCGTAATACAATATCGCAGGTTGTTGATGGACTTGTTTTAATAGTTGGCGTTTCATCTTTGTGATATCAGCTGGATGTGATAAATCAACATGACGCCATTGTTTTTGTTGCTACGTAACAAACGTATGAAAATGTTTGTCGATACGTTGTAATTCGGTTTGAGTTTGATAGGTATGCTGATGAATGGTGCGATGTTCGACCCATATATAAATAGCATAAAAGCTTATTAAACCAATAATCATCACCATAAATACTGGGAAAATCGTTGAGGCAAATAGCGAACGCCTTAATTGATGTCGGTACGGCTTATAGGTCTTCATTGAATCATCTCCAAAAATTGATGATGTGGAATATTGGATACACGTGATTGTGGGATTAGTGGAATATGATCCAAGTTTTCAATAGATGAGTGATTTGTTTCAGTCACGTCTTTACGTATTGATTTAGCATCAAATTCTTCTGCCAAACGTTGTTGTACAGAACGGCTTGTTAAATATTGTACTAACTTTTTACGTTTGGGATGAGGTTGTGCATTGTTAACTAAAGCAATACCATCTACATTTAACATCGTCCCCTCAGTAGGGTAAATGATTGAGATAGGGTATCCTTTTTGTTTCCACGTTCTAGCATCTTGTTCATAACTCAATCCAGCGTAATAAGCACCTTTAGCCACCTTTTCAATCACTTGAGAACTTTTAGATAACTGTACAGCATGGTGTTGAAATTGATGAACATCGCTTACTTGGTGACGCATATGATACATCGCACGCATATGTTGGTATCCTGTCGTCGTAGAATGAGGATTAGAATAAACGACACGCCCCTTTAGTGAAGACTGAAGTAAGTCTTTATATCCATGAATAGTCATATCACCTTGTAAATCTGTATTCACTACAATTACTGTTGGCATCAATAGAAAGCTCGTGACTAATGGGCTGTTAGAGCGATAATCCTCTATTTGTTTCAGTGTAGAACGATTATGGTAAGGAACAAAATCTTCTTGATGATCTATCATCTCTGATAACACGCCACCCACAAAGACATCCCCACGTTTAGAAAGTGCTTCTTTGTGAATATTAGATAGTAATACTTGAGTTGAGCCATGTTTGATTTCAACTTTCACATGTTCTCGCTTTTCAAAATCATTTAAAATCGGACGAATTAGATGTGATGGATAAGGAGAATAAACAATCAACGTACGTAAAGGATGAGGTGATTGTGAAGTCGATGTTGGAGCGCATGCTATCAGAAAAATGAGTAATAATAACAACGTATAAAGTTTAACTTTCATAATATCCCATCAATTCTATGTATTTTTATTACAACAATTTTACCAATAAATACGACATAAGTAATGTTAAATATTTTGCAATATTTGTAAGGGAGATGCAGGACTCATCAATATGTATTAAAAGTCTAGGATGACAAATTCTCATGAATTCATCGTCCTAGACTTATGTTTGGAATTGAGACAAGTATGAACTTAAGAAGACGTATTGTCTTGTATAAGATCTAAAATACTGTGATAGACACGTTGGTTATTATGATGATCTGTATAATCGAATATGCTTGATAGATTTTGATACTCCATATTTTTAGGATTTTTAATATTATCTTCAATTAAAGAAATTAACTCTTTCTCTGTATGTGCTATATCGCCAATAAATGTATCTTTACTATTAAATTTATCCAAACAATAATCTTTGTTTTTAAAATCATTTTCAGTTATATGGTAATGTTTGTTCAATAATTCTAGTGAAATTCTTTCGTAATTTTGTGATTTTAAAACTCCATATTCCTTATTAAAAAAATTAATTTTAAGCATTTGTGCATCTCCTAAAATCTTAAATATTAATATATTTATAATATAAACTAATCATGCAATTGTTGGTTTATCTATAGAAACCAACCTAAAATAAGATTATAGCATAATAATGAAGTGCGCTATATATATATAAAATATGTAAAATTTAGACTTTCAAATTTTTGTAAAACTTTAATTATAGTATATAGTTCGTTAGAAAGGATTCTTTTGAATAATAATGGTATATTCAATTGTTTGTATGTTTGAAAAGTTTTATTAAGCTTACCAATATCAAAAGGTATGTAGTTAAACTCGATAACTATTGATAGTAAAGGGGTATTAAAAAAATTGTGTGAAGTGTGGAGAAAGAAACCCTTAATTACTGTGATAGTATGCTTATATACAAGAATTTTACGACACAGTTTTTTGAAAAAGGCACACTATCAAAAATTCAAATATATCATTATAATAAATGTTGTGGAAAATATAATATATTAAGGTTACTATCTTTTTGAACTGATACAGAAAATAAATTTTTAATAATTAGTATGTACTTTAATTTAAAAATAAAAAGGATGAATAAAATGAAATGTAAAAAATCACTCATAACAGCTTTAGCAACCATAACTTTGATACCATCATTGATGATTTTAGATACACAGCATGAGGCAAAAGCAGTAGGAAATTATTATTACAATGGCATGGAAGATCATAATGCGAGTGCTGCATATCATAAAGCGAAGAAAGTTGATAATAGTCAAATAGTCATAAAACGTTATAACTATGCGCATAAAAATAAATATAAAGCAGTAGGAAGAGTATCGAACATGGATGGCTGGAAAGGTCCAGGCAAAGATAGTATGGGAACAGGATTTATGGTAGGCAATCATACGTTTGTAACCAATGCACATGTTGTAGATAAGAAAAATGGTCAAAGAACGAGTCCGAGTAAAATAAAATTTCAATTAAACAGAGACGGTAAAAAGATACCCTATCAATTTCATGCTAAAAAGATATATAAAATCCCTTCATACGATATGGTTGTCGTTGAAACTAAAGAAAATATGGCTCAAAAAGCTAACGTGCAACCACTTAAACTTGCAACCAATCAAAAAATTAAGAGTTTAAAATTTAACAAGAAATTATATTCTTTAGGATATCCAGTGATGAACGGAAACAATACATATGCATACTGGAATAAGTTACGTTTTTTACAAGAAGCATCGAATAAATCAGAACTCATGACAAAAGATAAATTTAGAGCTGGTGATTCAGGATCTCCTATGGTAGATAGCCAGTACGTTGTTTATGGGGTTCGTACGTATGGATATAATTTAAGAGGTAGTTCTAATCATCCTTATGCCCAACAAGAAGTGGCAGGTGCAGAATCATTATATGGTAATCCAAGAGATTTTATTCTTAAGCATAATAAGTAATACCACTCAAGATAATTCTACAATGCATTGCAGAATTGTTGAAATCCCTTATTAATTGTGTGCTAATATATAAAATTAAAGTATAAATCAAAATTACGTATAATGAACGATTGAGTTATTTACAAAATTTTAAAATTGAGTTTAATTTGTATTAAAAAAGCAATGCTATTCTATAGATAACTTAATTAGGAGGAGGGAATACAACGTGGAACATGTTTCTAAATTAGCTGAAGCTATAGCTAATACTGTATCAGCAGCACAAGCAGAAGATGGTGCTGAGTTAGCAAAAAGTATCGTTAATATCGTAGCGAATGCTGGCGGTATTATTCAAGACATTGCACATGCATTCGGTTACTAAGTTATCACTTACATAATCTATTCATACTAACTACGTTTTATAAATAGAGCTAGATGCCTATAGGTATCTAGCTTTTTTGTATTTAATATTCATTTACTTGTAATTACAATACCATCATAAAGCTGTCTCTTTTTAACATTATTATTGATTATTCAAATGCTTGTAGTTTTATAAGTCGCATTATTATTTTTAAATATTTTCACTATTGAATGGATTTTGATCTTCTTTATAAAAAATAAATAAAAGGTTTAAAGTTAAATAAAATTTAAAAAATAATAATTTATACAAAATGATATTTTTTTAATCATAAATAATATGTAAAGTATTGCGTTAAAATGTAAAAGAAGGTAACATTACATACTAGATACATAAAATATATGTATCTTACATTTAAAATTAAATACATGGGAGGTATAATATGGGCAAACGTAGACAAGGTCCTATTAATAAAAAAGTGGATTTTTTACCTAACAAATTAAACAAGTATTCTATAAGAAAATTCACTGTTGGTACGGCCTCAATATTACTTGGTTCGACACTTATTTTTGGAAGTAGTAGCCATGAAGCGAAAGCTGCAGAAGAAAAACAAGTTGATCCAATTACACAAGCTAATCAAAATGATAGTAGTGAAAGATCACTTGAAAACACAAATCAACCTACTGTAAACAATGAAGCACCACAGATGTCTTCTACATTGCAAGCAGAAGAAGGAGGCAATGCAGAAGCACCTCAATCTGAGCCAACGAAGGCAGAAGAAGGAGGCAATGCAGAAGCAGCTCAATCTGAGCCAACGAAGGCAGAAGAAGGAGGCAATGCAGAAGCACCTCAATCTGAGCCAACGAAGACAGAAGAAGGAGGCAATGCAGAAGCACCGAATGTTCCAACTATCAAAGCTAATTCAGATAATGATACACAAACACAATTTTCAGAAGCCCCTACAAGAAATGACCTAGCTAGAAAAGAAGATATCCCTGCTGTTTCTAAAAACGAGGAATTACAATCATCACAACCAAACACTGACAGTAAAATAGAACCTACAACTTCAGAACCTGTGAATTTAAATTATAGTTCTCCGTTTATGTCCTTATTAAGCATGCCTGCTGATAGTTCATCCAATAACACTAAAAATACAATAGATATACCGCCAACTACGGTTAAAGGTAGAGATAATTACGATTTTTACGGTAGAGTAGATATCGAAAGTAATCCTACAGATTTAAATGCGACAAATTTAACGAGATATAATTATGGACAGCCACCTGGTACAACAACAGCTGGTGCAGTTCAATTTAAAAATCAAGTTAGTTTTGATAAAGATTTCGACTTTAACATTAGAGTAGCAAACAATCGTCAAAGTAATACAACTGGTGCAGATGGTTGGGGCTTTATGTTCAGCAAGAAAGATGGGGATGATTTCCTAAAAAACGGTGGTATCTTACGTGAAAAAGGTACACCTAGTGCAGCTGGTTTCAGAATTGATACAGGATATTATAATAACGATCCATTAGATAAAATACAGAAACAAGCTGGTCAAGGCTATAGAGGGTATGGGACATTTGTTAAAAATGACTCCCAAGGTAATACTTCTAAAGTAGGATCAGGTACTCCATCAACAGATTTTCTTAACTACGCAGATAATACTACTAATGATTTAGATGGTAAATTCCATGGTCAAAAATTAAATAATGTTAATTTGAAATATAATGCTTCAAATCAAACTTTTACAGCTACTTATGCTGGTAAAACTTGGACGGCTACGTTATCTGAATTAGGATTGAGTCCAACTGATAGTTACAATTTTTTAGTTACATCAAGTCAATATGGAAATGGTAATAGTGGTACATACGCAAGTGGCGTTATGAGAGCTGATTTAGATGGTGCAACATTGACATACACTCCTAAAGCAGTCGATGGAGATCCAATTATATCAACTAAGGAAATACCATTTAATAAGAAACGTGAATTTGATCCAAACTTAGCCCCAGGTACAGAAAAAGTAGTCCAAAAAGGTGAACCAGGAATTGAAACAACAACAACACCAACTTATGTCAATCCTAATACAGGAGAAAAAGTTGGCGAAGGTGAACCAACAGAAAAAATAACAAAACAACCAGTGGATGAAATCGTTCATTATGGTGGCGAAGAAATCAAGCCAGGCCATAAGGATGAATTTGATC
>OKAT01000150.1_pt1 | contig 6170 bp, 9 predicted proteins | sample 1612421 | NCBI WGS metagenome assembly OKAT01 (sample SAMN04436795, study PRJEB24849) | human gut metagenome | biome: human gut; feature: NICU; material: stool | host: Homo sapiens | place: USA: Saint Louis, MO | collected 2011-05-09
GCAGAGAAAATTACCGCCGGGCTGATGAACCTGATGCAGCAGGGCGTGATCCGCAGCCGGCAGGACGTGGTGACGCAGCTGGAAAGCTATGGCCTGACCGTGGCGCGGGAAACGAAAAGCAGCATCAGCATTGCCGATCCGGACGGCGGCCGAAATATCCGGCTGAAAGGAATGATTTATGAGCGAGATTTTAAATTTGGCGAAGGGCTTCGAGGAGAAATCGAAGCAGCAGGCGCAGGATACCGAGCAGAGCGTGAAGCGCGAGTTCGCGAGGCTGGAGACGTCTATCAGCGCGGAACTGCAATCAAGCTCGCAGAGCATCAGCAACGCTATCCGCGAGCAGAACGGCAGACTGACGGGCATGCTCAGAGCCTCTGTCTCAACGGCGATGGCGTGGATATTCATCTGCTTCGCCCTGCTGATCGGCATCCTGAGCGGGATAATCTGGTTTCAGGGCACGATCATCACCTCGCGCCTGAGCGAGATGGACAGCTACAGCCAACAGCTGGAGAGCCTGAAAGCGAAAAGCGGCGCGGGCGTGGCGATCTACAGCGACGACACGCGCCGGAACACCTACATGGTGGTGCTGCCGAAGCAGGCGCACGGCGTGGAAACCTATACATCGACGACCGACAACACCGTAGTGAAATACACGGCGAAATAACCCCGTCAGAGCGCCCTGAAACGACACAGCACGTTTTTAACACCGAGGATGACCAAAACCATGACCGAGATGGAAAAACAGCTTCTGAGCGCCTTAGAGAGCTTACAGACAAGCTACGAGCAACAGCAGCAGGCGTGGCAGGACAGCTACAGCAGCTTGCAGCACATGTTCGAGGCTACTTCACAGGCGCTGACGCACAGCGACCGGGTGTGTCAGCACTTGAGCAGTCAGGTAGAGAGCTTGCGCGCGCAGGTCGAGAGCTTGAGCAGGAACGTCAGCCGCTTGATGCGCTGATTAGACAGCACGACCGCGCCTACGCCGAGAAGCTGCGTGAGCAGCAGCCAGAGCCGCAGAAAAAGCCGACCCGCTATTATGGCCCCTCGATGTGACCGCTTTTCTGAAATTAAAATTAAGTGTACTATGTACGCCATTGAACACAGGAGACAGCCGTGAGTCACGCGATTGAGTTTATCGAGACCCCGATGTTTACCCGTCAGATAAAACAGATCGCCACGGATGAAGAACTCAGGGAGCTGCAAAAGACGCTGATTGAGTCGCCGGACAAAGGCGATCTCATCCAGAAAACCGGTGGGCTGCGCAAAATCAGAATGGCGACGGGCAACCAGGGAAAAAGCGGCAGCGTGAGGGTGATTTACTTTCTGGCCACCGCCGAGGTGATCTATCTGGTGATGGCCTACCCGAAAAGCACCAAAGACAGCCTGACGGACGCGGAAAAAGCCGCGCTGAAGACGCTGACCCAACAACTGAAAGACGAGGTGTGACATGAGTTTTTTTGACGAGCTGAAAGCATCGCTGGAAGAAGCCGTTGAAATCAAAAACGGCGTCAGAGAGCCTGCCCGCGTCACCCGTTACGAGCTGGCAGACGTGAAAGCCATCAGGGCACAGCTGAACGTATCTCAGAGCGAGATGGCAAAAGTGCTGGGAACCAGCCTCGACACCATCAAGAGCTGGGAAACCGGACGCCGTAACCCGACCGGACTGGCGGCGAAGGTACTGGCAACCATCCAGGCGAACCCGAAATTCTTCCAGGAACTGGCGGCGCACTAAGCCGTTGTGACAGAAGGATTCGACAGGCGAGGCCGTTCGCGTGTAATTTAACGGCAACAGAAAAAACAAAGCCCCGGAAATCATGCTCAATCTTGGCGGATGCACATGATAACCAGGGCCAGGTCGAAACCTTGAAAGGATATTAGCACATGAAACGTGCCAGACAACAGCCCGCCATAAGCGCAGGGCGAATTGAATAACGCAGTACTCGAACTTTTCAACGACCGCTTACCGCACAAGCCGTACTTCTCGGATGATTTACACTTTGGTGTACGCATTGCCGGTAAGGAACGCGCCATTCTGGCGAAATACATCCAGTTCAATCAGCCTCACGCCATGTTCTGGCTGGGATTCGACGTCGATCGCGCCGGTGCCGCCATCGACTGGAGCGACCGTAACGCACCGGCACCTACACTGACCATCACTAACCCCGACAACGGACACGCGCATCTGCTGTACGCCCTCAAAACATCGATTCGCACTGCGCCAGACGGAAAAATGAAGCCGCTACGCTACGCTGCCGCCGTTGAGAACGCGCTGCGTAAAAAATTAGAGGCTGACGCGGGGTATTCGGGGCTAATCTGCAAAAATCCGAACCATGGCCACTGGAGAATTGCCGTGTGGCAGCCGGAGCTCTACACGCTGGACTGGCTTGCTGACTCACTCGACCTGAGCGCGGCGAACGACAAAGAGATCGTCGCCGACTATGGATTAGGTCGAAACTGCACCCTGTTCGACAAAACCCGCAAGTGGGCATACCGCGCTATCCGTCAGGGATGGCCCGAGTATGAGCAGTGGCTGCAAGCCTGCTATGAGCGAGCCAGTGCCTACAATCTGCAATTTGCAGCACCTCTGGATGAAAATGAGGTTAATGGTATTGCTAAAAGCATCGCTAAATGGACTAATAATAAATTTAATCCTGAGACATTTTCTGAATATGTAAAAAGAACCCATAATTCAGGAACTCAAAAAAAACGGGGGGCTCTTGGTGGTAAGGCAAGTAGAGGAGGAGGACGGAAGAAAAATCCCAACTCAGTAGAATCCCTTGAACCCTGGAAAGAACAAGGGATAAGCAGGAGAACGTATTACCTCAGAAAAGCTATTTCTCAGGAGAATAGTTAAGGTATATGGGGATGTGAATGACCTTGTACGTGTTCCCACTCACGCCATGCGAATGAGTGGTTATTTTTATGTTATGGTCATCATCATAACATTCTTCTTTCGAAATTTGTGGGAATCTAGACTTTAGTTCCATCATCCAATTCGACATGAAGTTGTTAACTTTCTTCTGGTTGCAGTACAAAATCAGCCCGCCTGATTTTGAGTTTGCACCGCTAACTGAATATCTAGTTGTTAGCTGCAAAAAACCCTCATAAACCCACTGATAATCTTTTGCTTTTTTTGCTTCTCCAAGCCATTTGTGTTTTCCCAATTCTATAGCGATATCACAATGACCACCATTGTTAGCCTCTCTGTTTACCTTTAACCCGTAATTCTTGTATCCACTTAAAATATAAAAAAGAACAGCTGAATAACCATCTTCCGACGTGTCATTGTACTTTAAGTGATTCCTAGATTCTGACATCGATGTTGATGCGTCTATGAGTAACTCATGTATCAGTTTCTCGAAATCATCCCATCCTTCTCTGGCTTTCCTAAAGCGAGTTATATTTTGAAAAAGTTTCAACTCGTCAGGCGATGAATCTGATAAATTATCGAATTGAAAGTTTAGCATTCATGCCGCCGGTTACTTTGTTCTACATACGAGTCAGTGATAATAAAAGTTGGGAAAACATAATCATCATAATCGTATATTATATGATCTGGGTTTTTGGGGTTTTGTAAATAACCATTTTTATAAGCATCAGCCATAGCATCATTGCTTATCTCAATAGGGTCATCGTAATCATCCACGAGTAAAACATACTCAAGCTGTAAGAAATCGATGTCGGGATGAGTTAGTAGAGCGATTAAATCGATATGACTTGCCTTTATGTTGTTGTTTTCTATTATCTTTTTTATGCTCCCCATCGATAAAACAACACTTTTAGGGTTTTCGTTCAAGCACATGGCAGCCCTAGCGAACTTTATAGTATCGCTTTCTATCTCATCGTAAATGACTAGTGATGAGATTCTTTCTTTTAACGTAGCCATAGCAGTTTCTATATTCATGTTAAAGAATCAAAGGTTCTATAATATTGAAATCACTCATATTAAGAAAGTTAGTTGATAAAAAATAATCAACCTTCCCTTTTCCGTGAGCTGCTCGTGAATAACTTCCTGGTATGCTTACTATCACTTTATATTTGAAACCTATAACCGGATGTGACCTGTCAATGTTAAATGAAACCTTATAGAATATTAATGATTGGATATTGTTTTTTAGCCCATCTTTATTAAATGTGTCTTTTCTTATGTCAGGCTTGTTAGGCGATTTTTTTGCAGTGTACCTAGATAGTTCAGGAGTGATGAAGTTAATTTCGTGAACTGAGTAGTTCGCTTTTTTATATGGGTCAGTGTCTTGGACGCAAAGTAACCCAACAGAATTGAAAATATCTTTTGTAGAGATATTCGCTACATGAGTATGCTTAATTATTTCTGTTTTTATTTTTGGTAGCAATAAGTCATACGACTGTTTGCAGTATTCGTGGCTATCGTCGTCTATGACATCAACAAGCATAAAAGCTTTATCTTTTGTTAACAAAAGACAATCAATATACTGATTCCTTACTAATTCAAATCCATAAAGAGAATCGAACCCTTCCATTCCAGCGTGCTTTTTTGGATCTAACGATGTCTTTTTATTGGCTTCTTTTATTGTTGGAAAAAAACATACCTTGCAGTTTTCATAATCTATCCAGCAAGAGTTGTTTTTTTTCGAACTGAGGTCTTCAGTCCTATCTACAATATCTAATGCGTTGTCTTGAGGTTCTGATGATATGTTTTTCAGCAGAGTGCCCAGTTCCTTTTTTGGCAAATTAAGACTGTAAATCGCCTTGTTGCTGATGGTCAGTATTGAAAGTGCATAGTCTTTTATTTCTTTGAAAACTAGATCAAATGCTGCTTTGTTTTTGTTTTTTAGCTCGTTAAAGCTAATACTCAGCTTCTCATAAGTTGAGCGGCGGCTATTGCTCATCATTTTTTCTAACTGATGATGCTTTAGAAAATCGCGGATAAAATCCCAGTTTCCTCTCATCGAAAACAGAAATATGGCGCTCTGTTCTTGCTCACTTAGGGTATCAATAAGCACATCCTCGTTAGATACGCTTCCTACACTCCCATCAATAGCCACAGCTTTCATCTTTGAATATGCCTTGTTGTTTATCAAATTGCACTGAAACAAGCCTATATCAGATAACAGCCCTGTTCTAGGGTTTGTTTTTTTTTCCTATCACTTACTCCCACACTATGATTTACTCCCTTAAGCCAGTACACACAGCGTCCCCTCTAACGAGGTGCCACCGTGACTGGTTCAGGGGGCTCGCCGCCCCCCGAAACCCCTGGCATCCACTGCGAAAAATTCTCACGGTGGTGCGAATTTTCTCTCAGCGGAGCCTATGGAAAAGCGAACGAAAGAGATCAAAATCCGGCTCACCGAAACTGAGCATCAGCGACTGCTTGATCGCTGTGACCGGACTCACCTTGCAGAGTGGCTTCGTCAGCTTGGTCTGGGTGAACACACTTCACGCAAGCGTCGTGTACCTGACATTGCGCCCGAACTGCTGCGACAGGTCAGCGGTATTGGCAACAACCTGAACCAGATAGCTCGCCGCCTGAACCAGACTGATTCCCTGACGCCTGCTGAACGCGTCTCCCTGCTCGTCGTACTGACCAGCCTTGACCGTCAGCTCGGTGAGCTGCTGGAGCAGAACCGTGATCGTTAAAATTCACTCCCGGGGAGCGGGTTCCGGCAGCGGGCCGGTGGATTATCTGCTGGGAAAAGACCGGCAGCGCGAGCAGGCCAGCGTACTGCGCGGCAACCCTGAACATGTGCGCGAGCTGATCGACGGCTGCGACTTTGCCCGCGCCTACACCTCAGGCGTGCTGTCATTCCAGGAGCCGGACATTGCAGACGCGGAGAAATCGCGCCTGATGGATGAATGGGAGCACACGCTGCTGACTGGCCTTGACCGCGACCAGTACGCCTGCCTGTGGGTGGAGCACCGCGACAAAGGACGGCTTGAGCTGAATTTTGTCATCCCGAACATCGAATTGCAGAGCGGAAAACGCCTGCAACCCTACTTTGACCGCGCCGACCGCCCCCGCGTCAACGCCTGGCAGACCCTGACCAACGACCGGCTGGGGCTGCGTGACCCGAACGACCCGACTTATCGCCGCCCGCTGACGCAGGCCAGCGATCTGCCCCGCGACAAACAGCAGGCGGCAGAGAAAATTACCGCCGGGCTGATGAACCTGATGCAGCAGGGCGTGATCCGCA
>OKAT01000160.1_pt1 | contig 5106 bp, 7 predicted proteins | sample 1612421 | NCBI WGS metagenome assembly OKAT01 (sample SAMN04436795, study PRJEB24849) | human gut metagenome | biome: human gut; feature: NICU; material: stool | host: Homo sapiens | place: USA: Saint Louis, MO | collected 2011-05-09
TGAACTTAAAAATTCCTTTAACAGCTTCTCTGAAAGATTTTGAATTTTTTTTAGGAATGGTGGTAAAGATATTTCTTAGGAAGTGAACTTGGCATCTTTGCCAACTTACGTTGGTGAAGGATTTTCTAATGGCAGAGACTAATCCTTTGTGCGCATCAGAAATAACGAGTTCCGTACCTTGTAAACCGCGTTCTTTTAGGTATTCAAAAAATGTTGTCCAGGTCTCTTCGCTTTCGCCACTTTGAATCATGAAGCCGATAATTTCACGGTCGCCATCTTTGGTTATTCCAATCGCTATATGACAGCTTTTTGAGAGTACTCGATTTTCTTCTCGTACTTTTATATAGAGTACATCGGTCATTAAGTAAGGATAATTTTTTTCTGATAATAAACGATTCTGCCACTCGTTAACCATAGGTTCTAGCTGTTCTGTTAAGCTAGAAACGAAGGACTTAGAGACGGATTTACCACAAAGTTCTTCCACAATTTTTGATACTTTACGAGTTGAAACGCCTGATACATACATTTCCAACATTGAAGCCATGAGGGCTTTTTCGTTTCGTTGATAACGTTCAAACACTGTGGGTGAAAAATGGCCATCACGTGTTCTGGGTACTTTTAATTCTAGCGTGCCTACACGTGTCGTAAAGCTGCGCTCATAATAGCCATTTCGTTGACTTTGTCGGTTTTCTGTTCGTTCATATTCTTTTGCTTGAATATATTCTGTTCGTTGATTTTCCATTAGTTGATTAAATACCGTTGTTAAAATATTTTTAGAAACGTCATCCTTTACAGAATATTCAATAATGCTTTGAATCTCTTCGCTTTTCAGTGTAAAATGTACTTGGGTCATGTAAAAGTCCTCCTGGGTATGTTTTTGTCGTTAAAAACATTGTACCGTAAAAGGACTGTTATATGGCCTTTTTACTTTTACACAATTATACGGACTTTATCTAGATATTGTAGATTAGTTTATTTTTAAAATTAGTAATAGTTAAAAAGTAGAACCATTAATTTTAAATGGTTCTACTTTTTTATTATTAAGTAAAATTATAAAAGACAATTTCTTAAATTAATAATATGATATACCTATATCTAATAATTTATTAGTATTAATAAACCTTGAAAGGATGATTAACTGATGAATAGAGCAGATATTTTTAAAATATTTGATGTAGAACTTAATATAACTATATTTTTAGGAGCACTAGTAGCAACTTTCATCTATTTTATAAGTTACATGAACAATGTAAATGAATTAATTACATTATGCTTAACATTAGCTTTTCCTGCATATTTATTAAAAATTAGCAGATCGTTCGAGGTTATTTTATTAGAGGAAAAAATAAAAAATAGTAAAATCAAAATCTGTGACAAAGATAGAATTGAACGAGAGATACTGGTGAAAAAGAACCTAATAGATGAACTATTGTTTCCTAATAGAGTTATTAAAAAATATACACTGACAATTTTAATTTACAGTATAGGTATTATTATTCTTTTACTACTTTGTAATATGTTAAGTTATGGAATTGGTGAAAATGTCAATTTTATCTGGAGATTACTAGCTTGTTATGTAACGAGTGTCACAGTGATTATAGTTGCCTTGATTATAATGATAATGATATTTGATCTTATAATTGGATTACTATTAAATTTTCAAATATTTTTAAAAAATAAAAAGTATGATGACTTTTTATAATTATTCGATTTATATAATGAAAAATTAAATGATTAAACATAGAAACCTCAAAACAAACCATATTTAATAGAGTTTATGGCGCCTTATACAAATAAAGGCTATGCTGTTAAAGAATTATGTAGCTATCTTCAGATTAATATGGATGATGTTTATACTATTGGCGATAGAAAATTGATTTACCTATGTTTAATACCCTAGATAATTCTTCTGATAATTTAGTTTTTGTTAGAGTTTAACATAACTGATGATTATCAGAAGTTTCTTTAATATAAATAAAAGCACTATAAGCGACTTAACTTATAGTGCTTATTTAATATATTTTTTCAAACAATCATTAGCCACCAAACAAACGACTCCAGAAGCCTTTTTTAGTTTGGGTTTCTTCTATAGCAATATCTTTATCATTTTGATTAAATGAATCATCTTGTTGTTGTGATTTTTCATCTTGTTGACTCTCAGATATATCTTTAGGTTGAACCTCTGGTTTCTTTTCTTCTTTCTGATATTGATCAGTATTTACAGAATCCGAAGTATATGATGCTTCTTGTACATCAAAGTTTTCTCGATCATTAGTAGATTTATCAAAGGAATAACTTAATTGTCTCTCTTCCTCTAATTGATGTTCCAATTTTTGAATTTTTTTATTGCTTTCTAAAGCTAAAATTTGTTAATTCTCTAATAATTTATTTAATGTATTAACATTGCTATTTTGTTGGTCTAGTTGTTTAGTTAAATTCTCAATATACTTTTCATCATTTTTAGCTCTAGTTTCAAAGATTTCTACCTGCTTTTCTAATTCGTTTACTTTTGTTTTTAATGTCTCAAAGCCATCTGAATTATTATATCTATTCTTTTCAGTGTTTTCATAAGTTATTTCTGATTTTTTATTTTCTTTATTTTGAGTTGTTCTTTCTTTCTTAGTGATTTTTTCTACTATTTTCAAATAATCATTATCATCAATATAATTCACTCCATTTTCTTTTTCAAAAGATATATTCAAATTTTTAGCATTATTAACAACAGTTTGTTTAGTTACATTCAATTCATCAGCAACCATTTTTATAGTTTTCATATCATCCACCCTTAGGCACCTAATTTACTACCTAATTTTACCACCTAACAATTTTTCTTTCATCTTTTTTACCGCCTAAATATATCATTTTTACTACCTAAGTACCTAATTTACTACCTAATTAGCCACTAAAATAATAAATTTTGTTGTTTTAAGGTCATAACATGATTCTGATCTGTACTTAAAACGCTTTATATACACCTTTAAAAATGTTAATATTATCTTATGAATTTTAAAAAGCCAATGCTATTGGCGTAGCATCGGCTCTGGTAATTAAAACGATTTGCGTTCGTTTATTTATATATTTTTTTGATACTTGTATTATATATATCTACTCGTCTAAGTGCAAGCACAAAACATATAACTTACGTAAAAATTGTTTTATTACCTCAACTCTAAGTAAAAGGAAATGAGGTTTTTTATTATGTCTAAATTTAAAAAAATATCTGCAAGTGAATTCGAAACATTACGTTTTTATCAATTACCCAAATTTTTATTTGAAGATGAATACTTTTCTAAAATGCCCACAGATGCAAAAGTTATGTATGCTTTATTAAAAGATCGCTTTGAACTATCAAGATTAAATAACTGGGTAGATTCAGAAAATAATATTTATCTTTTATATACCAATAAACAGTTATGCTCAATTTTAAATTATGCAGAACCAAAAATCATTAAATTAAAAAAAGAATTAGAAAAATACAATTTGATTATAAACGAAAGACAAGGTTTAAATAAACCTAACAAAATTTATTTACTCGAACCCACATATGACAAGGAACTAATAAATTCTAAGTTCCAGAACAAAGAATTTATTAGTTCCAGAACTAATAAATCATCAGTTCAAGAACTAATAAATTCTAAGTCAAGTGATACTGATTTTAATAATACTGAATATATAGAGACTAAGAATAATGATACGAATTATACGAATGATACATCTAACATGATTTCTAAGAATTCTCATTCGAATCATACAAATCATCAACAAACCGAATTTAATAATGATGCCTTAAAATTCCAGGCGCTTGAAGAATTACCTTCGCAAATCAAATCTTATGTAAGTAATTTTGAAATTAAAGACATCCGTATTATTAAAAGTATCTTACTCAAGGGGAAAAAGTCATTTAATAATACACATGATACATATTACCGTTTAGAAGACGTCGAATTTGAACTTGTAAGTGTTTTAAAACGTTTTAAAGCCATGTTGCTACAAAAAAATGAAACCGTTGAAACTATGCAAGGCTATTTAATGCAATCAATTAAAGCTGAACTTGAAGAAATACATGCATTAAATATGCGTCGTCAAAACATACCTCAATACAATATCTTTAATCAATAACTCAAATAATCTTACAACAATCAAAACAACATCAAAATTTGGAATTAAGTCAACAGAAAACGTACGTTAACTTATGTGTAGGACTTAAGCAAAATATAAACATTTTAAACTAGAAGAGGGCAAAGATGACCTTATTTTTACAAGAAAGGCGTTGAATAATTGCTAACCAATTTCTATGCCAATTTTTAAATTTGCATGTAACTGGGCAATGTCTTAAAAAATCGACACTGGATTTGCTCAAATTTTATGTTGTGAAATTAAAATATATTTATTTGGCTCTCATTTGCGTTTTAAGAGTTTATGTAATTGTTCAGGTATAAAACTATATAAAATACTCTTAATTCTTTAAAATGCCCCTTTAAAATTAAAAATAAAGGTATTCTAATTTTTAAAATATACTTAGATAAAAATAAAAAGCTAACTCAAAATGAGCGAGCTTTTTATTTCAATATAATTGGGTGCGTCATATTGATGTTGGTTACAATATTTGGCAATTTGATTGGCATTTGAACCTAACTTCCCTAAATCTTTCGCTATCGATTGTCGCGTCATTTTATCTAATTTAAGTGTGACCAATCGACTGCCCTGTGCCTTTTTCTTTACGAAATTCGGATTCGCTCACACGAAAGCTAATTTGTTTTGCCTCCTTACGGTTGGATTTATGGTTTTGCCCAACAGTTGCGTCGCTAGCCACAAATGTATTTTGTTCGCTCATCAATCCCACCACGCTTTCTTCGAAAGATAACTCCTTAATATAATTTTACTTTATAGGATAAAGCAAAATTAATTAAGTCGTTAAGTGGTTTGGCCAGCTTGTTGGGAATACTCCCCAAGCCCCTTAGGATTTTTTCTGACGAAAAAATGAGTGGCTAAAGTGCTAGCCACTCATAGTTCAAAACCACAAAATCAAAAATGTGATTTCTATAATTATTAAACCCAAATGAAAAATACAATTAAAAAGGAAATGATAATAAGGTCAAAAATGAT
>OKAT01000163.1_pt1 | contig 4660 bp, 5 predicted proteins | sample 1612421 | NCBI WGS metagenome assembly OKAT01 (sample SAMN04436795, study PRJEB24849) | human gut metagenome | biome: human gut; feature: NICU; material: stool | host: Homo sapiens | place: USA: Saint Louis, MO | collected 2011-05-09
CGCTCCTCGAAAACGGCGACTTCACCCTGAGCCACCTCACCAAACCCGCCCCTACCCCACAGCCACGGATCCTCACTCAGCACGCGAAACTCACCAAGATCGAAGAACTCGAGTTAGAGGAAGCCGATGAAGCCGCCCGCACCAAAGCCAAAGCCTTCCTCACCAAGCTCGAACAGGTAAAACTCCGCCTCACAATCACGAACAACAGTGACGGTTCACCAGAGGTGAGCTGAGGTTGCCCGCAAATCGTGGACACGTAGTGGAGCTACCTAGTGGTTAGGCAGCTATTTCTTTTCTGCTAGTGATTAGACCAATTTGGTTCTCAAAGTCGACGGGGCTGACCATACCGAGTGCGGAATGTCGGCGTCGACGGTTGTAGACGACTTCAATCCAGTAGGCAACGGCCTTGCGTGCAGCATCACGGGTCGTCCAGCGCTTACGGTCGTAGAACTCGGTTTTAAGCGTCGACCAGAACGACTCAGCCATCGCGTTATCGAAGCACACACCAGTACGCCCCACGGACTGAGCAATGCTCAGGCTGCGGCAAACCTCCCAGAGCTGCTCGCTAGTGAATTGAGCTCCGCGGTCAGCGTGAAACACCAGCCCATCAGGAACGTCACCACGCAACGTGTGCGCCATCCGCAGGGCTCGCTCGACCAGGGAAGTATCTTGAACGCTATCCATAGCCCAGCCCAGCACCCGGCGGGAATGGCCATCGCGGACCGCGCACAAGTACAACCAGCCTTCACCGGTGCGCAAGTAGGTAATATCTGACATCCACACCCGGTTGAGCTCACCAGTATCAAACATGCGCTTGACCAGGTCAGGAAGCGTGGACTTACGCTTAGCTTGAATCGTTGTCACCGGGACAAAGGCCCGCGGTGAAATCCCCTCAATCCCCATCATGCACATCCGTTTAGCCACAGTCTTACGGTTAAGCGCAATGTGGTAGCGCTCGGCAAGTTCTGCGGTGATCCGCGGCGCACCATAAACCTCATCGGAGTCTTTCCAAATCCGGTGAATCTTGCGGTCAACATCATCGTAAAATGCTGCACGATCATCTTCGCCCGATAGTCGCTTCTGCTGCGTATGGGCCCATTTGTAGTATCCAGACCGAGACACTTTTAAAAGCCGTGCCATGCGCTTGATGCTGTAGTTCGCCTTCTCCTGCTGCATCAATTCGAACTTTTCTGCTCGCGTTGCTTCGCAGCGAAGAAGGCTGTCGCTTTTGACAAAAACTCGTTATCCATCTTGGCTTCAGCCAGCTCCCGACGAAGACGAGCATTCTCAGCACGAAGATCAGCCTCGCTCATCCCATCTGATGCTCCTCGGCGCTCACGCTCGAGTTTGACCCACCGGCCTAAAAGCCCGGCGGACACACCAATCTTCTTAGCCACATGAGCAATCGGACGCCGCGACTCTATTACCAGGTTCGCGGCTTCACGCCGGTACTCCGGCGTGTACTTCTTGCGCTGTTGACTCACAATGAACATCCTCTCCTACGGACACAAGATCCGCACTAATAGGGTGTCCACTAAACGAGGGTAACCTCACGATAGTCAAGTCGGGACAGGGATTTGATGGCAATTAAGTCGCTTGATTAGGTCATACAGGTGCTAAAGAGGGCGAGGCTTCGCAAAGTTCCCCGGTTAAACGCATACTAAATTTATGACTTGGTTTGATTGGCTACAGAAGGTCTCCCAAGGCGCCACGCCTACTGCCATTGCTCGTCACTTACAGACACAGCCTTCAACTTTAACGAGGTGGAGGGATGGAAGTTCACCATCCACTGAGCAAGCCTCAGCTGCTGCTCACGCGTACGGCCGCCCTGTACTTGAAGCCTTCGTGGCAGCCGGATTCCTCACCGATGAAGAGGCCGGGGCGAGTCCAGCAGTACTGTCCGACCTCACGACAGACGAGCTATTCGAGGAACTTCGCAGGCGAGTATCTTAGGTAGCTCAGGGTTGAAACCTATTGACCTCTAGACAACTCGTGCGTGCCACGTTAAGCCAGGCACCGTAGAAAGTTCGACATGTCAATCCCGACGCTGGCTCTGGACCAGGCACCTAATCCAGATACTCCGCGGACCCCTCTATGATATTGCTATGCAATTCCACGACCCTCTCGACTGGAATCAGTACATCCGAACGATCGCGGCGGGACAAACAAATGTCGAAATCTCCAACCGCACAGGCATAGGTCCATCCACTATTAGTAGATGGGGTCGCCCCAAAGCAACGGATGTAATTGCCTTTGCTCGTGCCTACGGTCGTCCAGTTACCGAAGCACTTGTTGCAGCAGGCTTCATTACCCCCACCGAAGCCTCCGCTTTCGTCTCTTACAGTGTCGTCAAAGTAGAGGAAATCTCCAACGAACAACTCGCCGCGCTCGTTGCCACCCGACTTGGAGTCAACGGGCATCAGCGCTCATAGATCCGAACGAAAAATAACCCCGCTGACTCGACTCGCATCCGCAAATAATTTGGCGACAATTGGCGCTAACCTAGCACCATTAGTTTCATCGCCTCTCACAATCCAGGTTAATGGGGCTCTTCACGAACGAGGGTGTAGCGCGGGTCTGAACCCTCCGGCTTCGAGCAGCGACCGAGCGATGTAGTGGGTGAGGTTGCGGAAGCCGAGGGCGGAGCCGCGGAGGTGTTCGAGTCGCCCGTTGATGGCCTCGGTCGGGCCGTTGCTGGTGCCTGGGCGGTCGAAGAACGCGAGGATGTCGCCCGCCCGCTGCTTCATGGTCCGGCCGAGCTTGCGGACCTCGACGAGCGCCGCGGGAACGCCGCTGCTGATCGCAGCGATCACCTCCTGCATCATCGCCTTCGCTTTCTTCTTGTCGGGCTCCCGGTAGGCCGCGACGATGCGCTGGTAGATGCCCCAGGTCGCCTCGACCTCGACGTGCTCCTCGCTCGCGAACACTGCGTCCAGGCGTGCCCGCTGCCGGTCGGTGAGCAGGCTCGCCCCGGTGTGCAGGGTGCGGCGGGCTTTGTAGAGCGGGTCGCCCTTGAGCCCGCGGTGACCGGTGGTGTCTTGCTGGACCCGACGCCGGCAGACATCCAGCGCGTCGCCGGCGAGGCGGACCACGTGGAACGGGTCCATGACGGGGACGGCGTCGGGGAGTTCCTCGGCGGCAGCGGTCTTGAACCCGGCGAAGCCGTCCATCGCGACCACCTCGATCCGCTTCGCCCAGTCCGCAGGGCGGGCGGCGAGCCACTGCTTGAACACCGCCTTGGAGCGGCCCTCGACCATGTCCAGCAGCCTCGCCGGCCCGGTCTTGTTCCTCGCGGGCGTGAGGTCGATGATCACGGTGACGTACTTGTCGCCCAGCCTCGTGTGTCGCCAGACGTGCTCGTCGACACCGATCGTGGTGACCCCGTCGAACCGGGCGGGGTCGTCGATCAGGCGCCGCTTACCTTCCGCGAGGACGGCGGCGTTCGCGGCACTCCAGGACACCCCGAGACCTGCGGCGACGCGGGTGACGGTGAGGTGGTCGATGACGATGCCCCGCAGCGCCCACTCCAGGCCGCCGCGGGAGATCTTCGCACGCGGCGCCGCTGCCCGCGTCATGTCCTGCCGCCACGTGCGCCGGCAGTGTCCGCACCGGTACCGGCGCACCCGCACCAGCAGGGTCGTCGGCCGGTGCCCGAACGGCTCGTGCGCCAGTCGACGCGTGACCGTGTCCCGCGGCACGCCCTCGACACCGCACTTCCGACACCACGGGTCGTCCTCGACGACGCGGCATTCGATCGTGGCCCGATCCGGCTCGATCAGCTGGCCGACGGCGACGAGGCCGAGCTCGTCGAGGCGGCAGAACGTGGTCAGGTCAGGGGTCGCGAAAGTAGGGTGGAGCACGTCGAGGTCTTTCGGGATGGCGAGCGTGAAGAACTTCCATCATCCGGGAGACCTCGACCCCTACCCGGCCACCGACGCGCTCAACCGACTACACCCTCGTTCGTGAAGAGCCCCTTTGAGGAGCGTTGTCGCGTTGCGCTTCCATTCCTCGCTCACGGTAAGGCTTCCGTCTTTCAGGTCAGCGCCGTAGCTCGTGTAGCCGAGCAGTGGCTCCACGAGGTCCATCCGGAGCGATGCGGCGACGGGGGTGAGCGCGCGTGCCGCATCGAGCCCGCCGTTGGAGTAGCCCCACGCGATGATGCCGAGCGGCTTGCCGTCCCATTCCGCCGCGAGGTAGTCGATCGCGTTCTTGAGTGGCGCCGAGAACGAGCCGTTGTACTGGGGCGTTGCCCAGACGATCGCGTCAGCGCGCGCGACGGTGGCAGCCCACGCACGCGTGTGCGGGCGCTCGTAGTTCCCGGATCGAGGGTGGTCGAGCTCGTCGAGGAAGGGCAGGTTAATGTCCTTGAGATCCGCGAACTCGACGTCGAAGGTCGTGGTCTCCTTCGCAAGGCTTTCGACTGCGCGTGACACGAGGATCCCCGAGCGCGATGGACGCGTAGTTCCGTGAATTATCAATAACGTGGGCATGTGTCGAGGCTACGCCTCATCCTCTCGATTCGGCCCGTGCTAAGTCACGCATGACACAGTGAGAACATGAAGAACTACACCGCAGAGCACGTTTTCGCCCTCGGGTACCGCGCTGCCGCCGACGCCCTGACGGCAGCTCTCGCCTCGGGCTTCGATCCGGCAGGCGACCC
>OKAT01000180.1_pt1 | contig 3494 bp, 3 predicted proteins | sample 1612421 | NCBI WGS metagenome assembly OKAT01 (sample SAMN04436795, study PRJEB24849) | human gut metagenome | biome: human gut; feature: NICU; material: stool | host: Homo sapiens | place: USA: Saint Louis, MO | collected 2011-05-09
TCATCAGCGGCTCCAGGAACTCGACCAGGCCCGCACCCAGCTCTCCCTCATGGCCGAGAAGCTCGCGCACGTGAAGCTCAGCCACTTTCACGGCATCGAAATCGAGGAATGGCCCGCCACCATCGCTAAAACCGCAATGTTCCTCGTGGAGCACCAAGCAAACCAGGCCGTGGACCTCACTCTCGGCTACGCCGTGCCGATGCTTCCTCTGCAAGACTAAGCTCAGATCACCGTCGGCAACTCGCTGCGCCTCGACTGGCGCGAGCTCGTGCCCGCAGGCGCGAGCACGTACATCATGGGCAACCCGCCGTTTAACGGGCAGTACACCAAGTCGTTCGAACAGACCGCGGATATGAAGCTTGTGTGGGGCACGCAGTATGACGGTTATCTGGATTACCTCACGGCCTGGTTCAAAAAAGCTAGTGACTATTTCGAGGCCGTCAATGGTGGTCGCTTCGCGTTCGTGTCCACTAACTCTATTGCCCCAGAGTCAGACCGTGCCCGCCCTGTTCGGCCCTCTTTTCGGTGCTGGCTGACGCATCCGCTTCGCCCACCAACGCTTATCTCATCGACGGCCCCAACCTGCTTGTAAAAAAACGAAGCACGCTGCTAAACGGAGAACTACCGCGAGTAGTGCGGGGCAGCCAACCGACGGGCAGCGGCAACCTCATTGTTGAGCTCGATGATTACGCGACGGTGGCGGCTGACGCTATCGCAGCGAAATATCTCCGCCCGTTTATTGGGGCAAAGCAGCTCATTCACACGGCGCCCCGCTGGTGTTTGTGGATGGCCGATAGCGATTTCGGTCCCCGCGACCCCCAACGCTCACCCGTACTGAAAGAACGCGTTGAAGCAGCACGGGTGATGCGCCTGGCTTCGAAGAAACTGCCTACCCAGCGCTCAGCTCAGACCCCGTACCTGTTCCAGGAAAACTGCCAACCCCTCGGCCCATATGTCGGTATTCCAGCGCACTTTTCCGAGACACGGAGGTTTGCAACAGTCGCTCATTTTGAGCCCGCTACTTTTTGCGGAAATGCGAACTTTACAGCTGAGGATCCGTACGGTTTCTTGTTCGGGATCATCTCAAGCTCAGCGTTCATTGCCTCGCAGCGCGCAGTGGGTGGCGCGCTCGAATCCCGTTTGCGCTTCTCGAACACCGTCGTGTGGAACAGCCTCCCCTTGCCTGATGTTGATGACAAGCTGCGCCAGCAGGTCATCGAAGCAGGTAAAGGTGTGATCGCCGCGCGCGAGCTCCACCCTGAGCGTTCACTTTAGGATCACTACAGCCCCCTCGCCACGAGCCCCGAGCTTTTGAAAGCTCACGCGGTGCTCGATCGAGCTGTAGACGAAGCCTTCAGAGCCAAGAAGCCCTGCACTCGAACGAGGAACGCCTCGCGCCCCTCTTCGAACGCTACGCCGAGATGACTGCCTGTAGCTGGCTGATTCCCTAGTACTTTGCAACAAAGGTGGACTTACCCGTGAACCGATTTGGTCGGCTTCCCTTTGCATGCTGGCTTCCTACGAGGCCCTGTAACTCATAGTCGATAGCCTGAAAGTCCATACATTTGGTGGGGTTACTTCTTGCCGAATAGTCTGCCGAAGAACGAAGTTTTCTTCGGCTGGTCGTCGGTCGAGGCGTCTGCTGCCTGGATGCTGTCCGGCTCTGTTCCAGCGCTGTCATGAGAGGGTTGGGTGTAGGCAGAGTATTGTCCGCGCACGATGAACACATCCTGGTCCCGGCTTACGGCCCCAACAGCAGTCGGAAGTTCTTGAATGATCAGTTCCCCATTTGCCTCGGCCAATGGTTCCGCCTGATCACCGTCCATGAACACAAAACCGTACTCATCAACAACAGGTTCACCTTCGTTCAATTCCTCATCGTCGGACATCAGGTGCCGCACCAAGGTGCCATCAACGAATACCCGGTAATCCACAAAACCAGCAGAAGACACCGTGCTTTCCACATGCCAAGTACCAGGCAATGCGATTGAATCAGCCTCGAAGAATTCAGCTACCACCATCTGCGGGTCCCACAGGAGGGACCACTCACCGAGCCGAACCAGTGTGAAAAACTGCTGTGCTGGATCATGAAAAGCACTCCACAAGTCACCGTTGTCATGCGTAGGAACCAGCCCCCTGCTCTCTAGCTGCTGAGGCGAGACTTGTTCAGTTGTGAGGATTATTGACGTCGTCAGTCACATACCAAAAGCGTCGGGCAAGACTGGCCGCCTGGACTAGTCATTTCTTGTTCCCTGGCCTGCCCGGTACGGGCCGGTTCGGTTGGCTGATGCGCGTATCGAACCTGGTGCTTGCCCATTTCCGCTGGGTTGAATTGAGTAAGTCAAAAAGATCATTGGACACAAAACCGCGTTTGCCCTTGCCAATGCTGCGCTGGTCAAGGACACCAGCTGCGACAAGACGCTCCAGGGCATTCTGCGCTGAAGTAGAGGTGGTCCCGGTCAGCCGAGCGGCCACGTCGACAGTCAACGCCGGAAGCTTCGGCAGGATATCGAGAATCTTCCACACCGTTGAATCGCTGCGCGGAATCCGCCTTCCGGTCCGCTGAGCATGGGCGGTGATGATGTTACGGCTGTCGCGGTCGAACTCATCGAGCTCGCCCTTGAGGGCAGACGCAAGGTCCACAGCCTCATCCGCTGCCGAAATGAAATGGCGAAGCCACGCATTGATGCCTTCGCTGACGCTCAGCGTGCGGACCGGTTCAGTGCTCGTGGCAAGCTCGGCGCCATACGGGATGCCGCGGAAGGTCATAAGTCCCCTGACATATTCATCTGAACGGGTCAACAGAACCTGGCTGATGGGCAGAACCGACCCTTCTGTCAGTCCTCCACGGACAAACACGGTGTGGATAAGTGCTCGTCCTATGCGCCCATTGCCATCAGCAAAAGGGTGCAGCGTTTCGAACTGCGCATGCACAAGGCCCGCCTGGATCAGGCACCCCGTGGCGGCCCCGCTCATGAATTCCACAAGATCCTCAACCGCAGGAATCAGCGTCTGTTCAGTGGGAGGAATGAACTCCGCCTGCCCAGGGTGAACGTCGCTCCCGCCAACCCAGTGCTGCCTGTCGCGAATGCCTGATGCGTTCAGCTTGGGAAGCAGTTCTTTCTGCAGCTGCTCGATGTCTGCCCACGTGATGCGCTCAGCTGTACCCAAGCGTTCAACAGCGCTGGTCAGGGCAGCAATGTTGTCGGCAACCTCAGCCGCTGTCGAAGTACGCTCGGCATCTGCGGTGCCATGCGCGGTGTGCTCCAAGCGATTGAGTTCTTCGAAGACGATGTTCCGTGCGTTAGAGCGCAGCCCCTCCATATAGGAGCTTGAGACTGCTTCGCTGCGCAGAAGATGACGCGACACGGCTTCGAGTTTGCCCGTGGCTTCGTGAAACCGCAGGTTTCGAATCCGCCGCTCTACCCGTCCGGCTTCAGCTGCCACCGCAGGATGAATGTGCCATTCAGGTTCGGTGAGAGAAAACGGCTGAT
>OKAT01000182.1_pt1 | contig 3472 bp, 2 predicted proteins | sample 1612421 | NCBI WGS metagenome assembly OKAT01 (sample SAMN04436795, study PRJEB24849) | human gut metagenome | biome: human gut; feature: NICU; material: stool | host: Homo sapiens | place: USA: Saint Louis, MO | collected 2011-05-09
AGATTTCTTTGAATGGTGAATCGGTGACTTGCTCGGTTTTTTCTAGCTCGACGTAGGTTGGAGTTTCTTTGAGGTGTGAGCGAATGAAGACGGCTAGAAGGATAAGAAGAAATGATGCAAGGAAGGGAATACGCCAACCCCAGGAAAGCATCTGTTGCTGGGGGAGAAGAGTGATGAGAAAGAAAACGACCGCAGCTAGAAGAGTTCCTGCTTGGATCCCGATGAACGGGAGCGCAGAGAAGAATCCGCGTCGCTTAACAGGGGAATATTCGGCCATCAAGACTGTCGCGCCAGCTTGTTCGGCGCCGGCTCCAAGGCCCTGGAGCAAGCGGAGAATAACTAGCCCGATCGGTGCCCATATGCCGATGGACTCATAAGTCGGAAGCGCTCCGATAAGTGTCGAAGCTCCGCCCATAAGGAGAATCGTGACGACAAGCACGAACTTTCGCCCGAGCCGGTCGCCGAGGCTGCCAAACAGCAATCCTCCAATTGGGCGTGCTGCGAAGCCCACGCCAAAAGTCGCAAATGCTGCCACCGTTGCCATTGCAGGGTTTCCTTGGGGGAAAAAGAGGACGTTGAAATAAGAGCAGTCGACAGCCCGTAAAGAGCAAAATCAAAGTACTCGAGGGCTGAACCGATAGCCGAAGCCAACGTTGCGCGCTTGAGATTCGCCTCGTACGCGGGGTCGTCGAGACTGGGGTCTAAGTGTTTGTGCGGTGTTTGCGTCATTGCAGTTCGTCCTTTGAAACTCTCGCGCCACTGAAGAGGAGTGTGGAGCTCGTGCCTCGAGTCTACAACGGCAATGAACGACGTTCAATATATTGAACTCATTTTCCTGGTGGTGCCGTTTTGGGGACTACGAGCGAGAGTTACGTACCTTCCATGGGTTCTCGAGCTGTGCTGCGATTTCCCTAAGTGCTGTGCTTACTTCCGCGATGCGTCGTTCGGTAAGTTCATGGAGGGGGATAGCGACCCCCATAGCAAAGGTGGGATCTCCCGGTGCCCAAGGGGAAACCGAAACCGCTACGCCTCCCACTCCGGGGGTGGAGAGTCCTGGGTCTAGTGCGTAATTGTTTTCGCGAACCTCATTGAGCCGTTGATGCAGTAACGGTGTGTCGAGAGTTTTTCCGCCGACCGGGCTGGTGAGAGGGAGGGTGGGGAGGACGTGTTTGTTGAGAAAGTCCTCGTCTGCTTCTGCAAGTAAGGCGCGTCCAGCAGCAGAAAAAACGGCAGGTAGGCGGGACCCGAGTGGCGTGCCAATTCGGTAAGGCTTCTTGCCTTCGTGCCGCGCGAGGTAGAGGGCCTGGTCTCCATCGAGCATGACGAGTTGTACCACCTCTGTTCGAAGTGTGGGAGATGCCCCGGTAAGGTTGAAGAACTCGCGCATTTGGCTGAACTCTGAAACATATGCACTGCCAAGTTCGGCAGTTTTACGATCGAGTGTGAACCCGTCAGAAGCTTTTCGGATCATTCCGCCCGCTTCAAGTGCGAGGCACAGATTTACGCAACTTGATTTGGGAACTTCAAGGCTTCGAGCGATATCGCTGAGTGTGAGGGGGCCGGGGGTGCCTGCGAGGAGGTCAAGGATCCTCAAGGCCCGAGTCACCGCAGGGGCGGGATCTCGTTGGGCCTTAGTTTCGGTGTTGCCGCTGCTATTCCTGAGAGCTGGATTAATGGCATTTAGCGGCTTCTTCTTGGGCATTGGGGTTTCCTCGCAGGCTGGTGTCTCAGTAGAAGTTCACTGTGTCGACTACATTGCGCATTGGCTGCCCATCGAGGATGGCTGTTGCGTTTCGCGCAAAGAGTTCAGCGATGCGACGCCCCTCCTTTGAGGTTAAGCCGGCGCTATGGGGGCTCACGAGCACGTGCGGGTGATCCCAGAGTTCACTTGCGGGATCAAGGGGTTCTCGTGCGAAAACATCGAGCGCGGCGAATCCCATTTGGCCGGAGTTTAGTGAATATATGAGAGCCTTTTCATCGATCACGGTGCCGCGGCCAACGTTCGCGATGAGCGTACCGTGCTTCATTGCGCTGAACAGCTCAGCGTCGAACATTTTATCCGTTTCGTTAGTGCCCGGCAGTGTAATGATGATGGCGTCGACTTCCGAAACTGCTTGATTGAGCTCATGGAGCGGGATGATTCGGTCGACAAAGTCAGTGGCACGAGCACTCCTTGATGTGCCCCAAACGGTCGCATCGAACGCCTTTAGGCGCTTGGCTACCGCCTTGCCAATTCCGCCGAGGCCGGCCACGAGCACGGTCATTTCGTCAAGATGCTGCGGTTGCTCACGTTGCTCTGGCCATAGATGCTGAGTCTGCCGTTCTTCAAGTCGACGGAGGTTCTTTGCGCCTGCAAGGATTCCGAAAATAGCGAACTCTGCGAGTGTCGAACCATGAACGCCAGCAGACGTTGTGAACGTGACTCGTTTCAGTTCTTCGTCTGTGAGGCCTGCCGCTTTGACCTGCGCTCCGCCACCGGCTGCCATGGTGGATACCCAGCGTAGGTGAGGGTTAGCTCGAACGGTGTTTGCAAGTGCGTCAGGTCCCCCGTCGGGCAATCCAAGAATCGCGTCGGCGTTCTCTAGGCTCGCGCGATAGGCTTTTTCTGTGGCGGCGTCTCGTGTGAAGTTGGGGTCGCCGTCCCAGTCGCCAGCCCAGCGTGAGGCGCGAGGGCCGCCGGGGATGCGAATGAGGTTGACTCTAGGCTCGAGCTCAGTAATTCGTGCGCAATCCTCGTCCGAAAGGTCGACGGCGACGGCGACGTTTAGAGTGGTTTCGGTTGCGGCCATGATCGGGTCCTTTCTCTTGGGGTTCCATCGTAACGCCAAATGCGCTATTTTGAACAGTGTTCGAAATTGTGAACAGGTTGCGGGTGGCTCGAGGTAAGGGTGGCCCGAGTTAGAGAGGGCTGCATGGAGACAGGAAAAAGCGGGACCGGCCTGGCAGTAGGTGTCGTCGGTCTTGGAAACATGGGGACCCACATGGCGCGTCGCCTTCTCGAAGCGCACTCAACGGTGTACGTCAATTCCCTCCGACGGAGGCGTGAATTGGAAAACGAGGGAGCCCAGTGGCTTGATGATCTAGCGACTATGGGGGAGCGAGCCGACGCTATCTTGTTTATGGTTCCAGATTTGCCGCAGGTCTACGAGTCGCTCGAGGGGGAGCGTGGGCTCCTAGCAGGAATTCAAAAGCGAACTGAGAAAAAGGCACCGCTACTCATCATGGTTGGCTCCACAGCGTCAGCTGTTGGGGTGCGCACTCTTGGCGCCGAGCTAAGAGAGCAACATCCAGGCAAAGTTGTCCTCGTTGACACCCCAGTTTCTGGTGGCGTAGACGGAGCAATGGCAGGAACTCTGTCCGTCATGATCGGCGGTGACGATGAAGCTGCATTGCGAGCAATTGAGGCTCTTAATCCAATCGGTACCCCGGTGCACCTTGGCCCTTTGGGTGCTGGACAAGTCGCAAAAGCCTG
>OKAT01000197.1_pt1 | contig 2587 bp, 4 predicted proteins | sample 1612421 | NCBI WGS metagenome assembly OKAT01 (sample SAMN04436795, study PRJEB24849) | human gut metagenome | biome: human gut; feature: NICU; material: stool | host: Homo sapiens | place: USA: Saint Louis, MO | collected 2011-05-09
TCGAGTCCCTGATCGTATGAGCAGGTGTGCCAAATCGGGCGGAGCTGCTCATGAGCATGTGTCCTGCCAGTACCGCGAAGACAATCCAACCGAGACCGAAAGATAGGAGCGTTTCACTCCAGTGTTGAGATCCATAGTGGGTGGAAGCAACTGCATCAAACGCGACTAGCACGATGGTCGCAACTCCTGCACCCAATACTCGGATCAGCAATGCTCGCCAAAGCGACGGCTCCCATGTTGATGGCCGATCAATGACAAAAAGCAGCAGCCCGGAGAAAGGTGCAAGCCACAATGGAGTGTTCACCGGGGCGACTTCAGCAGTAAAGAGCAGAGAACCGGGCACTATCGCGAAGCCAAGGATGAGCCCTACCCAATATACGTAGGTCCGAACGAATAGCTTTAAAAACTCAACCATTCACACCTCCCATGGACTTCAGCACCGAAACCATGACGATTCTACGGCGGGGAGGCGACCCATGGCCAAAGACGGCACCAACAGGGGCGGACGCCGCGTGCGTGCAGGCGCGAAGCCCGACCCGCTGGGCGAGAAACTCGCCGTCGATCGCACGCAACGCCCGCATCGCCCAAGACCAGGCCGAATACCAGAGCCGCTTCGACAAACTCACCGACGGACACACCACCCTCCTAGAGGAGTACCACCGGCTCCTCGACCAGATCAGCGACCTCGACAACCGGCAAGCCGCCTACTGCCACTACTAGGAAGAACTCGACAAACTCGACATCGACCACATCGAGTTCACCCCATACCTATGGCACACCCTCGTCGACCACGCCAAAATCAGCGTCGACTCCACCATTACCTCCACATTCAGGGACGCAAGGTCGCAGGCGATCTCGCTCAAAAAATGATCGTCTCAGCAATAACTGCGACATTGTGTACAGGGTCTTGGGCGCCGGAGTACACGGTGATTTCACGGTAGTTCGGGTGTGCGATGTTCAGCGAAGGGAGTGGGGCTTCACGGAGTCGAACAACAAGGAACCCGTCTGCTAGGAGATCTAAGGTCTTGACGCGATCAACGTCCGCTTTGTCGCGATGCCAGTACGAGCCGTCATATTCGATGGCGAGTTGTTTCCCGGATGGAAGATCCACGCAAATATCAACAGTCCAGGAGGAGTGAGTCTGGAACTTTGCGGAATGAATGCGGGAACCAGATTTCGCGTTTCCCCAGTGCGCAAGAGCTGCTGAATAGTACTCGGTCTCGATCCGTGATTTTCCTGCTTCGATGCACTCCGGGCATTACGACCCATTGACTCGCGCTGCGGGCATGGCTCGCCACACATGAGCCGGATCGTTTTTGCATACCCAAAGGGGTGGCTCAGCCAGTTGCGAGGTGTTCGGACGGATTTCCCACGGCGAGAGCGGATTGTCTGGCGACCATTCCTCGGCAACCTCTGGATAATGGTATGCCAGCGAATCAAGGATTGTATGGCACACCGGGTAGCGCCACCGCTCATATTTATCGCGTTCTCGGGGAGTGGCTTGGAACTCATGTCCGCAGACAGGGTCACGCCACCAGACCATGCGACGGGACTCGGGAGAGACGTCTGCAAGGCGCAAATTTCCATTCTTGGTGGGGTGCCACTGGCTGCTGATCTCTGGTGTCAACCTACTCGCGGAGGGATCAGCTGCCGCAGCATCCGCATTTGCTTTCCTGGTCTTAATTGCCTTGCAAGCAGAACAGCCCCCAAACAGATAGCCGAGAGGTTGGCGCGTGTTTCGGTGACCAGCAGGACACCGGAATCTATAACCCGAACCCCAGTGGTTCTCATCGACTCGAACACTCTCAGGAGGGAGGTCGTCGTCCCAAGCAGCCAACAGCTCGGGTACATCAGCGATAGTCTTACCTGCAAAAGAAGCTCTTTTCTCTTCCCAGGCGCCCCGTCGAATCTCCTGACACTCAGGACAGGAGAAATAGTCATTCGTGACATCTAGGATGCGAGCTTTGAACGAGTGCCCTTCAGGGCAGGTCCACCGCGCTTCTCGTCGCGCTTTTAATGTAGCTGTGTCCCAGAGGGATTCCGGATTGCGGTCGTGATCCCACCATTCGACAGCTCGGTTGCTCAGCTAGCGTGATCAAAAGAAGGACGGAACCGAGCCGGGTCGGTGTACCCCACCGGATCGGGGTCACACAGCACTTCACCTACTCGGGTCCGCAAGGCAACCTCAACACGCTCCATGCCGTCATGAACCAAAGTTCGCAACTTTCGATCTGCTTCGTATATTGCAACGACATCCGCAAAGGACACATCCGGTCGAAAATAGTCAGAACGCGTGAGGCGCCCCTTCTGCACCCTCGCCGGATACCAGTAAGCAGAAAGCCGGTAGTAGGACACGTTGGTCAACCACTGACGAGCCAAGTCTTCGTCAACCTGCATCCCCCGAGAGCGCAAAATCTCGATCTGCTGGTCAATGCTCGTCGCGGGTTTAAGCGACCTACTCACAAGGCCTGCTCCTCTTTGCCAGATAGAAATCCAGCCCACTCACGACTACTGCCGTGGCGGGCTGAACTGTTGGCGTCATGCTAGCAGAGATTCGGCGCCGACGCGAGACTCCTCAAGGGTTCTG
>OKAT01000222.1_pt1 | contig 2006 bp, 1 predicted proteins | sample 1612421 | NCBI WGS metagenome assembly OKAT01 (sample SAMN04436795, study PRJEB24849) | human gut metagenome | biome: human gut; feature: NICU; material: stool | host: Homo sapiens | place: USA: Saint Louis, MO | collected 2011-05-09
GGATAGCGAAGCCGAGGCCCTCTTCCATAGCGATCGGCTGGATGAGCTCAACGGTCATCTCGGTCGAGTCGCCAGGCATGACCATCTCGGTGCCCTCGGGGAGGGTGATAACGCCGGTCACGTCCGTGGTACGGAAGTAGAACTGCGGGCGGTAGTTCGAGTAGAACGGGTTGTGGCGGCCACCCTCGTCCTTCGAGAGGATGTAGACCTGAGCCTCGAAGTCGGTGTGCGGGGTGATCGAGCCCGGCTTCACAACAACCTGGCCACGCTCAACGTCTTCACGCTTGGTGCCACGGAGGAGGAGGCCACAGTTCTCGCCTGCCCAAGCCTCGTCCATCTGCTTGTGGAACATCTCGATACCGGTAACGGTGGTCTTCTGAGCCTCGCGGATACCCACGATCTCGATTTCCGAGTTGATGGCAAGCTTGCCACGCTCGACCTTACCGGTCACAACAGTGCCACGGCCGGTGATGGTGAAGACGTCCTCGATCGGCATGAGGAACGGCTTGTCCATGTCGCGAACCGGATCCGGGATCGACTCGTCGACGGAACGCCGAAACGCGAACGACGGGAGCGTCCTCGTCGAACTCCTGCGAAGCGAGGAGCTCACGGACCTCCATCTCGACGAGCTCGAGGATTTCCTCATCGTCGACCATGTCGCACTTGTTGAGTGCAACGAGGAGGTAGGGAACGCCAACCTGGCGAGCAAGAAGAACGTGCTCGCGGGTCTGAGCCATCGGGCCGTCGGTGGCGGCAACCACGAGGATTGCGCCGTCCATCTGAGCAGCGCCGGTAATCATGTTCTTGATGTAGTCGGCGTGGCCCGGAGCGTCGACGTGAGCGTAGTGACGCTTTTCGGTCTGGTACTCGATGTGGGAGATGTTGATCGTGATGCCGCGCTGCTTTTCCTCAGGGGCATTGTCGATCTGATCGAAGTTGCGCTTCTCGTTGAGGTCGGGGTACTGGTCGTACAGAACCTTCGAGATGGCAGCGGTAAGCGTGGTTTTGCCGTGGTCAACGTGACCGATGGTGCCGATGTTGACGTGCGGCTTCGTACGCTCGAACTTGGCCTTAGCCATAGTGTGTCCTCCTAGGACTTGGTTGGGTGTACTTCTTTAGAACGGGTGGGGCGCCCCTTGCGGGGCGACCCAAGCGGTCCGAGAATCAGCGAACAGATCTACTCTACCCGCAAATCCTCGTAAGGCTTACTCGCCCCGCGTCTTCGCGATGATCTCTTCCGAGATGTTCCTCGGGACCTCCGCGTAGCTGTCGAACTGCATCGTGTACATCGCGCGGCCCTGCGTGAAGGAACGCAGGTCGCCAATGTAGCCGAACATTTCGGACAGCGGGACGAGAGCACGGATAATCTTGACCCCGCTCGCGTCCTCCATCGACGAAACCTGACCGCGTCGCTTGTTCAGGTCGCCGATGACATCTCCCATGTACTCCTCGGGAGTACGAACCTCGACGCTCATGATCGGCTCGAGGAGAATCGGCTGGGCCTTCTTGAGGGCCTCGCGCGTCGCCATCGAACCGGCAATCTTGAACGCCATTTCCGAGGAGTCCACGTCGTGGTAAGCACCGTCGATAAGCGATGCCTTGACATTCACCACCGGGTAGCCGGCGAGCACGCCGGACTGGAGCGCATCCTGAATACCCGCGTCAACGCTCGGGATGTATTCACGCGGGATGCGACCACCGGTGACGAGGTTTTCGAACTCGTAGAACACGCCTTCTTCAGCGTCGGTAAGAGGCTCGAAGGTGATCTGAACCTTACCGAACTGACCGGAACCACCGGTCTGCTTCTTGTGCGTGTAATCGAACTTCTCAACGGTCTTCTTGATCGACTCGCGGTAGGCCACCTGGGGCGAGCCCACATTTGCTTCGACCTTGAACTCACGGCGCATGCGGTCCACGAGCACGTCGAGCTGAAGCTCACCCATGCCCTTGATGACCGTCTGGCCGGTTTCCTCGTCGAGCTGGACCTGGAAGGTTGGATCTTCCTT
>OKAT01000224.1_pt1 | contig 1947 bp, 2 predicted proteins | sample 1612421 | NCBI WGS metagenome assembly OKAT01 (sample SAMN04436795, study PRJEB24849) | human gut metagenome | biome: human gut; feature: NICU; material: stool | host: Homo sapiens | place: USA: Saint Louis, MO | collected 2011-05-09
GTCGAGGCCGCTGGTGACGTGACGACTCTGTTGTTGGACAAGACCGGCACGATCACGGTGGGTGATCGCCAGGCGAGCGCGTTCATTCCCGCCCGGGGCGTGAGCGAGGACGAGATCGCCTACGGCGCGCTCCTGTCTTCACTTGCGGACGAGACTCCTGAGGGCCGCTCAATCGTGGAGTTCGCAACGACGACCATGGGTGTTGGCCCCATTCCCGAGAGCGAGTACCTGGACGCTTAATTCATCCCGTTCAGCTCGGAGACCCGCATGAGCGGTGTGAAGCGCACCCCGGAGCACACCATCGTGAAGGGTGCGGCCTCCGAGATTCTCAAGTGGGTCGCTGCGAAGGGCGGGGCCGTCACGGAGGATGTCAATGAAACCGTGCGGGAGATTTCTTCCGACGGTGGCACGGCGCTCGTCGTCGCCGAAGAGAAAGCCGGAACTCGCCGCGTGCTCGGCAGCCTGCACCTCAAGGACATCATCAAGGAAGGCATGACGGAGCGCTTCGCGCACCTTCGCAAGATGGGCATTCGCACCGTCATGATTACGGGCGACAACGAGCTGACGGCGCGTGCGATCGCCGAAGAGGCCGGGGTCGACGACTATCTCGCGGGTGCAAAACCCGAGGATAAGCTCGCGCTGATCCGCAGTGAGCAGCGCGGCGGCAACATGGTCGCGATGACCGGTGACGGCACGAATGACGCTCCGGCGCTTGCGCAGGCCGACGTCGGCGTGGCCATGAATACGGGCACGCAGGCCGCGAAGGAAGCGAGCAACATGGTCGATCTCGATTCGGATCCGACCAAGCTCATCGAGATTGTCGAGATTGGCAAGCAGCTTCTCATCACGCGCGGTGCTCTCACGACGTTCTCGATCGCGAACGACGTCGCGAAGTATTTCGCGATCGTTCCCGCGATGTTCGTGAGCGTGTTCCCCGGCCTCGATCTGCTCAACGTCATGCGCCTGAGTTCACCCGAGTCGGCGATCCTCTCGGCCGTGATCTTCAACGCGCTCATTATCGTTGCGCTCATTCCTCTCGCGCTCAAGGGCGTGAAGTATCGACCGGGTTCTGCAAACCAGCTCCTCGGCCGCAACCTGCTCATTTATGGCCTTGGCGGATTCATCGTTCCGTTCATCGGGATCAAGCTCATCGACGTTGTCGTGAGCATCATTCCCGGGCTCTAACCATGAGGGCCGAGCCGCGAGGGCAACGCTTCGAGTGACCTCTCCGGCTCGGCCCCACCACCACTGTCGTTTTTCTCTCGATTGGAAAACTCATGAACTCGACACTCTTGGGCATCGTCTCCGCCGTGTGGCGTTCCACGCGCGTTCTTCTTGCCCTTCTCGTTGTGCTTGGCCTGTTTTATCCGGCGGCCGTGTGGGTCGCGGGCCGGGCGTTCGCTCACAATGCCGACGGTTCCATGATGACCCTCGATGGCCGCACAGTCGCATCGTCCCTGATCGCTCAGGACACGTCGAAGGATCCCGCTCTATTCCACCCCCGGATGTCGGCAGGCAACTACGACGGTTTGGCTTCGGGCGGCTCGAACTTGAGCCCCGTCGGTGAGGAGATCACCGCTCAGGTGGCTGAGCAGCGTGCCTTTATCGCCCGCGAGAACGGCGTGGATGAGACCGAACGAGTGGCGAAGAACTCGGGGCTTTCGCGGTCGGCTGTTGCACAGCTCGTCAAGAAGCACACCCAGGGGCGAACCCTCGGCTTTGCAGGTGAAGAGGTCGTCAACGTCAATGACCTGAACCTCGACCTGCTTGCGGCGAAGGACTGATATGAACACGGTGCGCGGTGTACTCAAGGTGTATCTGGGGGCTGCCCCCGGCGTAGGTAAGACCTGCGCGATGCTCGAGGAGGCCCATGACCGCCTGAAGGGCGGGGAGGACGTCGTCGTAGGCGTCGTTGAAACCCACGGGCGTTCGGGGACCGCCGCGAGG
>OKAT01000230.1_pt1 | contig 1882 bp, 1 predicted proteins | sample 1612421 | NCBI WGS metagenome assembly OKAT01 (sample SAMN04436795, study PRJEB24849) | human gut metagenome | biome: human gut; feature: NICU; material: stool | host: Homo sapiens | place: USA: Saint Louis, MO | collected 2011-05-09
TACCAAACCGACCTTCCCGGCTATACGCGCAAGTACGGCGCGCCCGTGCTCGAGGAGGCGATGTGGATGTTCCTTCGCGATATCCACAACCGCTGCGAGGTCAATTTGGCGCCTTCTTCGAGCACGCGCAACCAGATTGTTGAGCACGGAATCGAGCGCGTGGAAATCTGGCGCCGCGGGGTTGATACCTCGCAGTTTTCACCTACACGCCGCAACGAAAGCCTTCGTAGGCGCCTCGCCCCGAACGGTGAGAAACTCGTCGTGTACGTTGGCCGCCTCGCCGCCGAAAAGCAGGTTGACGACCTCGCGGTTCTGGAGTCAATGCCGAACGTCCGCCTCGTGATCGTAGGGGAGGGGCCGCTCGAGGAGCAGCTGCGTTCCGCCATGCCGAGCGCGTACTTCGCGGGTTTCAAGAAGGGCGCTGAACTTGCGGAGATCGTCGCCTCGTGCGACCTCTTCGTGCACACGGGGGAGCTCGAGACCTTCTGCCAGACAATCCAGGAGGCCATGGCTTCCGGGCTTCCCGCGATCGCGCCCCGCTCGGGCGGCCCGATTGACCTCATCGACCATTCACGCACTGGCTGGCTCTATACGCCCGGTAAGCTCGATGAGCTTCGTGCATACGTCGAAGACCTCCTCGGTGACGACACGAAGCGTGAGCATTTCGCTGCAGCCGCGCAGGAGTCAGTGCGTCAGCGCACGTGGCCCGTGCTTGCCGAGCAGTTGCTGGCCTTCTATCGCCAGGCGGCGCGTCTTCACGAGGCAGCGCACGCTGCCTGACTCCACCCTCAGGATTAGGGGGTGGGGGCTACTAAAGTCACAAAGGCCTCGAGCAGACGCAAGGCGGCGTCGGCCTCGTCGCTTGAGGCGCGCCATTGCTCGATCTCATGCGCGAATGACCCGGTTTCCCGATCGCTTGGCATCAATGCACTTGTAGTGGCCCACCTTGTCGCGATTTCTGGGGTGATCTCGGGATGGAACTGCACGCCCCACGCGGCATTGCCCGCGCGGAAGACTTCGAGTCGACCGTCCGGATCAAGAGCGAGAGGCACGACTGGAGCGCCGCTCGGGCTTGCGGGCGGAAGTGCGGAGACCTCGTCCTGGTGCCATTGGAAGGCAGGGAATGTCTCGTAGGGATTGGCGAGGCCGGCACGGGTAAAGATCGGGTCGCTCGAGGCAGCTGGCTCCGGCACCACTTCGCACAGTCCGACGGCAGGCTTTGGCCGCCTAGTGATTTCACTGCCCAGTGCGGCTCCGAGGAGTTCTTCGCCGAGGCAAATTCCGAAGAGAGGGAATCCACTCTCGACGGCGTCGAGGCAGAGTGCGCGGCACGGAGCAAGCCAGTCGAAACGCTCATCCTGGAGCGGGCCGGGACCGCCTCCCAGAATAACGAGGCCGCGCGAGTTTGCCTTGATGCTCTCGAGCGAGGGGAGTTCTTCGCCGCTGTATGGCCGTACGATTGCGAGCTCGAGGCCTTTCTCGAACGCGAGGTCCTCGAGCATGCCGGGAGGGCAATCGTCTTCGTGCTGGATAACCGTGAGCGTTCCGCGCGCGTTTTTCGTCATGCCCCCGTTATACAGGAGACTTCCTCGCGAGGATGCACTTGGAGGACTTTCGTCCATCGTTTAGACTGGCCACGCGGCGGCCGCCCGATGTTGCCGCCATCCCAACCAGAACACCATGGAGAAAAGCGTGACCCAGCACAACGACGCCGCGGCAAGCAATGAAACCTCGCAGGGCAACAACCTTGCCTTTTCGATCATCGTCACCGCACTCGTCTTTCTCCTCTTTGCTGGCGGTCTTTACGTTATGAGCCTCTATACGCTCGCACCGATCTGGTTCGTCGTGGGTCTTGCCATGTCGATTGTTGCGCTCTTCGTCG
>OKAT01000235.1_pt1 | contig 1840 bp, 1 predicted proteins | sample 1612421 | NCBI WGS metagenome assembly OKAT01 (sample SAMN04436795, study PRJEB24849) | human gut metagenome | biome: human gut; feature: NICU; material: stool | host: Homo sapiens | place: USA: Saint Louis, MO | collected 2011-05-09
CAAAGACAGCGCGAGAGCCAGAACGACGAACGGAGCCAGAACGCGGCGGCCCGGCCCGACGCGGCGCTTCCCGAGTCATCTCGGAGGGCACGATGCGCCTCCTTCCCCTCGGGTCTCGGTGACGACGCGGCTAATCCTGTCGGCGATGGCGTCGATGCCCCAGTCGATGCCGAGCGGGGTGGCGGTAGCGAGGGCAAGCCCGGTGGCGGGGTCGTCGATCAGTGCGACCCGGTTCTCCGACACAGGCGCCCAACTCTGGAATGCGGCGTTCGCGGCAACGGCTTCGCGCGAGGTGTCCTCATCGGAGATGACGACGTGGACATCGGGGTTCAGCTGGAGGAACTGCTCCATGCTGACGGTGAAGCTGGCGGGGTCGCCTGCCTTGCGCTGCAGTTCGAGCGTTCCGGCGAGGGGCTCAAGCCCGAGAGCTTCGAGAATCTGGGCTCGGGGGTCGACGGAGCCGAAGCCGACGACCTGTCCGTCGTCGGAAGGCAGGAAGCTGTGCAGGTAAGTGACTCCCTACAATTCGTGGTGCGCTGCCGCGACATCGGCGATGCGCTGCGTGGTGTCTTTCTCGATCTGGGTGGCATATGCCGGGCGCCCGAGCGCGGCACCCATCATCTGAATATGCTCATCGACCGTGGTCGCCCAGGGCTCCGAGGGGAAGGCGATCGTCGGTGCGATTTCTGACAGCGCCTTATACTCGGCCTCGGTGATTCCGGAGTTGATGGCGACGATGAGATCGGGCTGCTGCATCAGGACGTACTCCAGGTCGACCTCACCGCGCTCCAATGAAGGGTCCACGGAGGGGAAGGGAGCACCGAGTTTCTCGATTGCTTCGGAGACCCACGGGTAGTAGTCGGCTTCGATGCCGGTTGCGTGGCCTTGCGCGACCGGAACCGTGCCGAACTGGATCGCGATATCGGCGCCGCTCCAGCCGATTGCGACGACGCGCTTCGGCTGGGTTGTGACCTCGGTCGACCCGTACGCGTGCTCGATCGTCACCGGATACGCACCATCCTCCGGCTCGGCGAAGACGCGTTGCTCGGCCTCCGCGGGCGGAGGTGGGGAAACGCATCCGGAGAGGAGAAAAGTGCAAGCCAGCACGGCGAGCGCCGCGCGACGGGAGATAGAGAGCATGGACAGTCCTCACGAGTAGAGATGATTCAGCGGGATAAGGTAACCCTTAGCTCCGACGCTATCCGTCGCTGTTTTCGTATGGCGGACATCTGCCGTTGCCCTTGCGACAGATCCCCGCAGGGCGCTCGCGAGCGATACCCGCGAGGGTGAACGAGCGCCGTGAGACGTCGCTGTGCGCCTTGGCGATTGCCGGCTCAGGAGGCAAGCGGTCGTCGGACGACGCGACGAGGGATGACCAGCGGTGTGCCGGTTTCGGGGTCGGGTTGGATGAGGCAGGGAAGGTCGTAGACGTCCTCGACGAGCTCGGCGGTGAGGACCTGGTCTGGTGCACCGGACGCGACGACCGCGCCGTCCTTCATGACGATGAGGTGGTCGGCGTACCGGGCGGCCTGGTTGAGGTCGTGGAGGACGACCACGATGGTGCGGCGCAGCTCGCTGCGGAGTGTCTCGAACAGTTCGAGGAGCCCGTACTGGTGGGAGATGTCGAGAAACGTGGTCGGTTCGTCGAGGAGTAGGACTGGGGTCTGCTGGGCGAGGGCCATCGCGACCCAGACGCGCTGGCGCTGCCCGCCGGAGAGTTCTTCGACGAGTCTTCCAGACAGGTCAGCGGTGCCGGTGGCTTCGAGGGCGGCGGTGACGGCGGCCTCGTCCTCGGCGGACCACCGGTCGAACATACCCTGGTGCGGGTAGCGCCCGCGGT
>OKAT01000257.1_pt1 | contig 1639 bp, 2 predicted proteins | sample 1612421 | NCBI WGS metagenome assembly OKAT01 (sample SAMN04436795, study PRJEB24849) | human gut metagenome | biome: human gut; feature: NICU; material: stool | host: Homo sapiens | place: USA: Saint Louis, MO | collected 2011-05-09
GGTGGGCGCCGCACCCTCGTGAGCGTCGCCGCGGGAACCCTCGCCTTCGTGCTGCTCGTGAACTTCTTCTAAGCGAACGCGTCGGGGCGGCAGGGTGCCGCTGAAGCTGGAGCGCCCTCAACTCGGGTGCGTGGTTGGGTGCGTGCGAAAAAATTCCGACGATAGCCCGGCAACCGTCGGACCTAATTGAACCCAAACCGTTTGCGGATGACCGAGTACGTGGTGCGGATAAACCTGTGTGCGCCGGGCCCACGTGCGCTGAGTCCCATGCTCATGGGGGTGCGGCGGTAGGCGCGGTAGGCGGGATAGTTATGCGCTTTGAGATACGCGAGGAGGTCGCGGCCCTGCGCTTTTGCCTCCGGTGTTTTTGCGAGCACCGCGAACGTGAGGGAGATGCTCGTGATGATCGTGAGGTAGTGCAGGAGGTAGCGACGCAGCGAGCGTGAGGAAATATCGTCGACGCGCAGTTCATCGATCATGATTCTGTTGACGCGAAGTTGCTGGTCAAGGCGCGAGATCATGACTTTTTCGTTGACGCTCTGGTCGTCGCGACCAATGAAGTAGTAGTACAGCGGAACCGGAAGGTAGTAGAGGGTGCGAGTGTGGCGAAGGGGAATCGACGCGTAAAGATTGTCGACATAGAACGTGTGGCGGGGAAGCTCAAGCCCTGATTCGATGATCACACTGCGCTTGTAGAGGATCGCGTGCATGAGGAAGTAGCTGCCCATTCTGGGGCGCGACACCTGGTCCCACGTGAGTGTTCGCCGGGCGGGCACGGTGCGCCGGTATCCGATCCGCCGGTTCTTTTTGAGCGCGTGATTGTCGTACACGTAGTCGGTGAGGACGAGATCGGGGAGGTTGTCGGGCGGGAACGACTCGACCGTGTGGAGCAGCTCGCTCAAGGCACGGGTGTCGAGTCGGTCATCGGAGTCGAGAACCTTGAGGTAGGTGCCATCTGCTGCATGGACTCCAGCCATACTCGCGCGCGATTCGCTCGGTATCGTCCGTCGAGCCGTCCTGGACGAGGATGATCTGGATGCGCTCGCGGGGATCGTCCCCGTCGAGGAGGATCGAGTCGATGGCCCGGCGCATGTACTGCGCTGAGTTGTAGCACGGCACTACGAAGGAGATCAGGGGGGAAGGCTGCATGGGATCTATCGTAGATCCCCGAACCGTGAGGAGGCGCGGCTACGATTGAGAGTGCTTCCCATCCGACGATGACGTAAGAGAGGTACGCACAGTGACCCGCTCGCCCGCCTATGACTTTGAAACGCTCGTGGACCGCTCGGGGACGGGGTCCGTAAAGTGGGAGCTTATGCGTGAACGCGGGGGAGACGTCCCCGGGGATCGCGCCACTGTCGACGGCGGATCTCGATTTTCTGCCCGCCCCGGAGATTACGCGGGGACTGCGCGAGCACCTCGAGGGTGCGGTCCTGGGGTACACGGGTCCGACGCCTGCGCTGTTCTCGGCGATTCAAATGTGGCAAGCCGTGCGTCACCGCTGGGCGATCGATACGCGCTGGATTTCGATGATGCCGGGGGTAGTCACGGGGCTGTTCGCCGGTGTTCGCGCAGCGAGTAAGGCCGGCGACGGGGTCGCTCTCTTGACGCCTGCCTACCCTCCCATGGTCGATGCGAT
>OKAT01000269.1_pt1 | contig 1550 bp, 1 predicted proteins | sample 1612421 | NCBI WGS metagenome assembly OKAT01 (sample SAMN04436795, study PRJEB24849) | human gut metagenome | biome: human gut; feature: NICU; material: stool | host: Homo sapiens | place: USA: Saint Louis, MO | collected 2011-05-09
GCCCCAACTTCGACCTCGAGTGAAGGATCTGCCGAGCCGAGCGAGGGGGCGAGTAGCGATCCAAGCGATACGTCGAGCGCCACGCCGGGGGACACCTCCTCTGCATCTCCCACCGACGATGAAAGCGCCCCCGCAGCTCAAGGGGAGGAGCAGCCTGCCGGCAGCGTGGATAGCCCCGCGACCTGGCTTGCGAACACTCCTTACGTTCCGCTCAAGGGCATCGAAGGCGTGACGGTCGACGTGCTGCAAGGTGGCCCATCCGGTGATGGAACGTTCACCCTGAGCTTTACGTTCGAACACCCGAATGCATCGCAGAGCTGTGTGGACGCTGTGGCTAAATTGAACGAGTTTGAAGTTCCCATCCAGGGCATGGCTACTGCGAAGTACGAAGGTGACTTCGAGGCGTTGGATGAGACGGAAGGGGCAGCAACCGTGCAGTCAGCTGCGGTTGTGACCAAAGAGGACTTGAATCTCGGCGATGCCTACAACGACGTCATCAGTGAGTGTGCGAACACCCCCGGGGAGCCGAAGTCGGTCGTGGAAAAGCTTCCCGGGCACGACGGTATTCACGCCCGATTGGGGTCTGCGGACCTGCTAATTGTGTGTAAATCGCACGGCAATCGGCACGTCTGGATGATCCTTGCGAATGTCGAGCCTGAGCAAGCAAAAACATACATCGATGCCCAAATCGATCTTTTTGATCGCACTGTGACGAATGCCGCCTGACCGGTGAGGCTTTTCATGATCAACTCAACTGCGCTCATGTCTGGTCGCCGCCCACGTGTGTGGATTTCTGGCCTCGCCGCACTCGCCTTAGCCGCATCGCTGGTGGGCTGTGGAGCGCTTGCCAATTCTGGGAAAAACGACCGAGCGGACTCCTCGTCGACCTCGCATAATGCAGGCGACAACGGGCAAACAAAAGGCGGCGGGCACAGCGTTCCCGATCAGAAAAAGCAACCCGCAGGCAACCCTGATGATCTGAAGTCATGGCTTCTTACCGAGGAGCATCTGCCGGTGGACGGCATGAAACCCAGCGAGGTAGAAGTCGACAAGGAGGAGGGCGACTTCGAGCTGAGCTTCTCACTCGAGCACCCGAATATTTCAGCAGAATGCACAGACGCGGTCACCACGCTCGACAATACATCGTTTACGTCCGAGGCTGTTGCGACCAGTGTGTTTCGAGGGCGGCCCGCTCCCGGCTCCGTCAATGCGGAGTCGATGATTAAGATTGTCGCGTTGAAGACCCCCGACGACATGAACGTCATGGACTTCTACAACGATGTTGTGCAAAAGTGTGGAAATATCCAGGGCGCACCGCCGGTCACCGTTGATAAACCTTTTGGTGGTGAAGGGGTGCACGTCAAGCTTCCCGACGAAGAATTCTTCCTCGCTGGAAAATCCAGCGGCAAGCGCCATATGTTTGTCGTCATGTCCGATGTCGGTGATGACGATGCTCGAGCCGTGATTGATGCTCAGCTGGATCTCTTCGACCGTTCGATTGCGAGCGACCATTAGGTGACCGGCAGCCTCTCCACCACGGTTGGGGACGC
>OKAT01000271.1_pt1 | contig 1534 bp, 1 predicted proteins | sample 1612421 | NCBI WGS metagenome assembly OKAT01 (sample SAMN04436795, study PRJEB24849) | human gut metagenome | biome: human gut; feature: NICU; material: stool | host: Homo sapiens | place: USA: Saint Louis, MO | collected 2011-05-09
CTGGGCGTACTGTTAATGCCAGCATTATTCTTTACGGCGCGGCTGCCCGGTCGCGGGTCATCAGCGCCTTGCCTAGAGAGTTGGAGCCTTGAAGAGCGACCTTCGCGCCCACCCTGGGGCGCCTTTTGTGGCAGCGTGTCTAACTTTGTTGTTGATGTTGGCGGGGATGGTGAGCTTTCCGTCGGCGGCGGTGGGGGAGCCGCAAGCCGTGAACCGGCAAGTATTGAAGTGTTATGTGGAGGGGCGCTCCCACATGTGCGAGGAGGGGCAGCTCCGGGCGCTAGTGGAAGAAGCGGGCACGATCCCGTCGCGGATTGAGATCGGCAATGGCGCTGACGTTGAACTATCGAAGACGCTCGTGATCCCGGCGGGGGCGGACATCGAGTTTGTGAATACTCTTCGGCTCCCCTTCGGTGATTCGAGAATCATCCGTGCCGATGGGTCTTTCACCGGCAGCCTTATTAGGGTGGAAAAGGGCGCGAAGCTCACGCTTTCGCAAGATCCGAGTAGCAACGATGAGCGACTCATTATCGACTCGCGTGCCCAGTATGAACACGTGGTCAAAGGCTCGTCGTTCGCCCCTACTGTGGATGTGCGCGGCGAACTTGTGATGAACGAAGGAAGCATCACGGGGGCGCGAAAGCTTACGGGGAGTTATGAAGGCGCGGTCACCGTCACGGGTGAAGACGCGAAATTTACCCTCAACGGTGGTTCGGTCACGGACAACCAGCGAAAACTCGGTTCCGCATCCTCCACGCAGTACGGTGCCGCGAACGTGGCACTTTACAAGGGCGCGACGATGGTCATGAACGGGGGAGAGATCTCCAAGGGCCGAACGGAAACCTCTGCCGCCTTTTCGATGGCGCTCACCTGACCGTGAACGGCGGGAAAATTACTGACAATCACGGCTGGGTTGGCAATATCAACGCCTTCAATTGGCAGCAGTCCGTGTGCTCTAAGGAGGACACTGCGGCAACGCGCGCACGCGTCGATATTAATGGCGGTGAAATCTCCAACGGCAGCGCCGCGTTCGGTGGCGGCGGCATCAATGTCTTTGGCAACGCCGACGTCACGATGAATGGTGGCACCATCAAAGATAACTACGCATCGAACGGTGGCGGCGTAAACGCCATGGATTTGTATGTGTGGGGAGCGAGCGGTACCTGGGCTGAAGTTGCTGGTGACGGAAAAGCTTGCGGTTTTACTCCCGAGGAATGGACGAAGGTCTCACCGGGCAGCTTCACGATGAACGGCGGCTCAATCACGGGCAATACTGCCTCTCGTACCGGGGGCGGCATCAACGTGGTGTCAAACGGCGTGCACGTGAACGCGGGCCTCATCGAAGGCAATGAGGCAAGGCAGCAGGGCGGTGGCGTCTACATTGCGACCAAGTCGTATGCCGCTCATTTCAAGGACGCTCTTATCACCGAGAACGAGGCAACTTCGGATAGGGGAGTGGCCTTTGGCGGCGGTATTTGGCTTTGCCCAACCGGCAATCTGACGATGCACGTGACGAACGGCGCCGCGGTGTTTG
>OKAT01000289.1_pt1 | contig 1468 bp, 1 predicted proteins | sample 1612421 | NCBI WGS metagenome assembly OKAT01 (sample SAMN04436795, study PRJEB24849) | human gut metagenome | biome: human gut; feature: NICU; material: stool | host: Homo sapiens | place: USA: Saint Louis, MO | collected 2011-05-09
CTGGTAGACGTCTGTTCCGCCGCGGGCGATGAATCGGAAGGCCGGATCGGCGGGGACCGGAAGCAGCGCTTTCGGGGGCACGTGGATCACCATGTCGTCGAGCGCGATGTCGCGCGTACCGCCGTCGGCTTCGGGGTCGTCGATGCGCATCACGAGAGCGCCAGAGGGAACGTCGACCGTGATGTCGGCGTGGCCCGCGGAAATCACCCGTCGCATGGGCGCCTTTTTTCGCCGCTTCCTCGGGGGAGATGCCGACGCAGATCCAGACGTCGCCCTCGGCGGAGGATTCGGCTCCAAGCGCACCACCGCTCCACGTTCCCCTAAAGTGCGCGCGATACACGCCTGCCTTAGTAAAGGCCCAGCTCATATGCGTGTGGGCATCCATGGGAAGGTCGATGGCATCGGTGCGGGCCGAGACGCCGTCGGACGAATCAAAGACGCGCTGGGGCTCCCCGAACGTTCCGGTCACGTACCCGTGCAGGGCGCCGGGTCCGTCGCTCTCGGTGAGGGCGAGACGCACTTGCGTGAGGCGCCCGGCGCCGCGTTCACGCCCCGCGACGCGAAGGCCGAGCCACACCGTGTCAAGAGAGCGGTTCTCGACGAGCGGGATGATTGTGGCGCCGCGCGTCGAGGCTTCCTCGGCGAGTGCGAGGTGCGTCGAGCCAGCGGGAAGGTTCGCGTCGATCGTGCGGATCAGCGCCTGCTCTTCGAGCATGAGGTAGTTCGACAGCGCGAGATCGGCGTATGCGATGTCGCGGACGTTGCGGGGGAGAGGCTCGAACGAGTGCGGGTCGCCGCCCTCGGGGATGAGGGACGTGACGAGTGCATCGGGACCCGCGACGTTCTTTGCGAGATCGGCGAGAATGCCGGTCGTTGCCACGACGCGCGGGCGAGGGTCCTCGCTTGAGCGCGCGGTGCGGCCAGGCAGAATGATCGCGCCGAGAGAGCAGGCGGCGGCGCCCAGGAGCACGGAGCGCCGCCGCAGTTTAGGGGTGGAGGTCACTGGAAGCGGCGCCTCGCCACTGCCGTGCCAGCGCCCACGATGATGAGCGCTGCGGCGGTGCCGGCAAGGCCGGTCACCTCAGCGCCCGTGCGCGGAAGATCCGAAGCGGAGCCACCCGCGGGAGCGTCGCCCGTCACGGACTTGGCGTAGTCGGCGGAGCCGCCCGCCTCCACGATCTGGTCGGCGCTGAGGTCACAGTCGGCGCCGTCCTCGGTCTTGCCCTTGAGGTCGACGATCTTGTAGCTCTTGCCGTCCTTGAAGATCTGGCCGATCTTCGCGCTCTTGCGGTCCTTTGCGGCGCTCACGCTCGAGCCTGAGCCGGCGGTCGAGGAGTACCACTTCTGGCCAACGATCTGGCCGAAGTTGCCCGAGGTGAACACGCCCACGTTGCCCGGGCCGCTCGCGGACACGAGGGTCTGAGTGATTTCGCCGGTCGTGTTCTGAATGATTGAGGGGTGCATCGAC
>OKAT01000341.1_pt1 | contig 1290 bp, 1 predicted proteins | sample 1612421 | NCBI WGS metagenome assembly OKAT01 (sample SAMN04436795, study PRJEB24849) | human gut metagenome | biome: human gut; feature: NICU; material: stool | host: Homo sapiens | place: USA: Saint Louis, MO | collected 2011-05-09
ACGAGCGTCCGCTCGCACGTGAGCGAAGAGGGCAGGCCCTCCACACGCCGCCACGCGGGGGCGCTAGAGAAGTCCAGAACCGGGCGCGTCGCGCTCATGAGATGACCTTTCTCGCCTCGGTGGGGCGGTGTCGCATATTTCAGTGGTGCAGGCCCGTGAGAATGAGGCTCATCGCCTCCGAACGCGTGGCCGCGTTCGATTGCAGGGAGCCGCGCACGGCACTCGTCACGGTCTCCGCATTCGGAGACTTCACGCCACGCATCGCCATGCACAGGTGCTCGGCCTGAAGAACGACAATCGTGCCGTGTGCCTGGAGCTCCTCGTGGATCGCATCGGCGAACTTGGACAGCCCCGCAACAGTTCCATCCTTGCCGGGAACGTACCCCACGTGGGCGCGGCCGAAGAACGGCACGAGGTGGTGCTCGCACATGGAGTAGAAGCGAATATCGCGGACAAGAACGAGCTCGCGGTGCTCGACCTCAAACTTCGTCTGCATGTGGACGCGGGGATCCTCGTGGAGGCCGCGAAAAACCTCCGCGTACATACGGGCGACGCGACTAGGCGTATCCACAAGCCCGTCGCGGCTTGGATCCTCACCAACCGCTTCGAGGATCTCGCGCACGGCGCGCTCAATCCTTTCGCGATCGATGTTCTCCACGGCATTGTGGTTCTCAGTCATGAATCCTTCTTTCTTCACGCGAGCCCGGCTCGCGAGGGACGTAAGGAGCGCGCTACTCGGCACCGGGGATGTGCGGTGAACCATCACCCGGCTGCGGAAGCTCGGGCGGGGTGCCGCCGAGTTCCTCGCCAGCCTGCTGGTTCTCGGTGCCATCAGGAACGCTGCTACCGATCGTGCCGGGGCGGTCGCTACCCGCGAGGGGCTCGGTAAACACGGGGCGGTCCTCGCTCGACTGCCACACCTCGCGCGGCGGGCGCTTCGTGACGTCTTTGAAAATCTCCGCGAGTTCCTTCTCGCCGAGAGTCTCCTTCTCCAGGAGTTCCTCGACGAGATGATCGAGCACGGGGCGGTTGGTCTTGATGACGCTCCACGCTTCATCGAGCGCGTTGTCGAGCAAGCGGCGAATCTCTTCATCAATAAGGCGAGCCGTGTCCTCGCTGTAGCCGGGACCCTGGCCCTGCTGCATGCCTACGAAGACCTCGTCCTGTCCCTTGCTCAGGGCCACCTGGCCCACAACACCGCTCATACCGAGTTCAGTGACCATCGCGCGGGCGATGCCCGTCGCATTCTTGAGATCGGAGCTCGGGCCGGTCGTGACATCGTGGAAGATA
>OKAT01000352.1_pt1 | contig 1263 bp, 1 predicted proteins | sample 1612421 | NCBI WGS metagenome assembly OKAT01 (sample SAMN04436795, study PRJEB24849) | human gut metagenome | biome: human gut; feature: NICU; material: stool | host: Homo sapiens | place: USA: Saint Louis, MO | collected 2011-05-09
CTCGCCGTCAATGCGTGCACGGGAGCAGCCTGGCGATTGAAGGGAGCTCAAAAGGTCGGCGTGTTCGCCTTTGCGGCCCTTGATGACGGGGGCAAGACGCTGGAAGCGCGTACCTTCGGGATAGGCAAGAAGAGCATCGACCATTTGCTCTGCGCTCTGAGAAGAAATCTCAGCCCCGCACGTCGGGCAGTGCTGGACGCCCGTGCGCGCGTAGAGCAAGCGCAGGTAGTCATGAATTTCCGTGATCGTGCCAACGGTCGAGCGCGGGTTGCGGTTCGTCGACTTCTGGTCGATCGACACTGCGGGCGAAAGCCCCTCGATAAACTCGACCTTCGGCTTGTCCATCTGGCCGAGGAACTGCCTCGCGTAGCTTGAGAGGGACTCGACGTATCGGCGCTGCCCCTCGGCAAAAATCGTATCGAAGGCAAGAGAGGACTTTCCCGAACCGGAAAGCCCAGAAAACACCACGAGCGCATTGCGGGGGATCTCGAGGTCGACGTTCTTGAGGTTATGTTCGCGCGCACCGCGCACAATCAATGCATCAGTCACCTGGCCAATTCTAGGAGCCGCTTCTGAAAAGCGGCCGATGCCCCGCGTCTCATGCGCCTCATCAGGGAGGGCTCCCCCACTTCCCGCCTCGACTCGATCCTCACGACTCACTCGCACCACGATCACGTTGGAGCACTCGCGCAGGTGCGCGCGGCAACCCAGGCAAAAACCTTCGCGGGTGCCAAGGACGCCCCGGAGATCCCGACGCCGACGGACGTTCCACTGAAAAACGGCGACACCATCAGAGTCGGCGTGAACGATCTCGAGATCGTTCGGTAGCCGCCATCTACTGGGGGCAGGCCGACGGCACCCACGTGTTTACCGGCGACTCCCTTTTTCCCGGCGGCGTGGGCGCCACACGCGGTGATTCTGAGCGCTTCACCTCGCTCCTCAACGATGTCGAAGAGCGTCTCTTCGATGTATTGCCGGACGAAACGTGGGTGTATCCGGGGCACGGCGAGGACACCACGATTGGTGCCGAGCGCCCGCATCTTGCCGAGTGGCGCGAGCGCGGCTGGTGAGTCCCCTCCCTAGTTGGCGCTGCCGGTGAGTTTGAACCTACCGGTGATGCTCGCCGAGTCGAGTTGGTTCGCGAAGATCGCGAAACGGACCTGGGCCTGCGTAGCTCCCTCGGGAATCTCGAGTTTCTCGACTGAGAGTGCGTGCACGGTATGGATGTAGCGGTGCACGCGCGCTTCGGGTGGACACGGTCCG
>OKAT01000353.1_pt1 | contig 1263 bp, 2 predicted proteins | sample 1612421 | NCBI WGS metagenome assembly OKAT01 (sample SAMN04436795, study PRJEB24849) | human gut metagenome | biome: human gut; feature: NICU; material: stool | host: Homo sapiens | place: USA: Saint Louis, MO | collected 2011-05-09
CCACCTTGGAGGCCTCGTTGTGGGGGCAGCAGCCGTCGGTCTTTTCTTCGCAACCCGACCGACCGCCGAACCTGGCGCGGATCGCGTTGCTGTCGCGAAAAAATCGGCGCTCATTCACGGCGGCGTGGTTGCGGGACTCGTCGTGTTGCTGATCGCCGCGTGCGCGGTGAAGTGGTGGCTCGCGGCACAGGCGGGCTACCTTGTCTAATGCCGCGTCGGTCGGGCGGGGTTTCACTCTCGTATAGCCCCGCCTCAACAGAGTTATCCACAACGTTGTCCACCGGGGCGGTGCTCGATGGGGCGCTCGGTTCTGGCTCGTCGTCGAGGCCCAGCGTGGGGTCGATCGTCACCGCGAACGTCACGGGCTTGCCCATCGCCTGCGAGAGCGCCGAACGAAGCTGATCGGGGATCCGCATCTCGAAAAGGTCCTTGACCGTTGCATTTGGCACCGCAATGAGGGCCGTATCCTCGAGAAACCCTCGCAAACTGGAGAGGGTGACGTAGGCGAGGTGGCGATTCGACACCGAGTCATCGGCGCGCAGGATCTGTTGGCACTCGGCCCACAGCGCGTCGCGATCGAGTGCGGTCTCGTCCATTCGGGGGCTCCTCGTGGGAATCGGGGGTGCGGCGGACGTCCATAATTATCCACCATGTTTTCCACATTTATGCCCAATGACGTGGAAGAAGGCGCACACTCTGTTAAATCGTTGGGGATAACCATGAGATTCTAGGCACACTTCGCTGAATCGAGGCTCGTTCCATTGACCGGGTAGCCGCGCGATTCTAGACTCGATCAGTCTGTGTTCACGGAACCGACGCGTTCGGTTTCGCGCACACACCCGAAACCACCGGCCCCACGGGCCGTCTTTAACCGGGCCCTCCGGCCGCCACGCGGTTCCTTCCCGGAGACGAGGGCCCCGATTTATTTGGAGAGAAAAGATGACCAAGCGTACGTTCCAGCCGAACAACCGCCGCCGCGCCAAGAAGCACGGTTTCCGCGCACGCATGAGCACCCGCGCGGGCCGCGCCATCATCAATGCGCGCCGCTCGAAGGGCCGCGCGTCCCTCTCGGCCTGAGCCGCGGCGTGACGTGCGGGCAGCGAGCCGCCTACGTCACAACGACGACTTCCGCCTGACCACCCGCCAGGGAGTGTCAGCGGCCCGATCCCACGTGGTCGTGCACCTCGCGATCCTTTCCTCCCCGGAGGTCAAAAGGATCCAGGAGGAGCCGCGCGTGTGATTTGTCGTGTCAAAAAAGGTCGG
>OKAT01000459.1_pt1 | contig 1074 bp, 1 predicted proteins | sample 1612421 | NCBI WGS metagenome assembly OKAT01 (sample SAMN04436795, study PRJEB24849) | human gut metagenome | biome: human gut; feature: NICU; material: stool | host: Homo sapiens | place: USA: Saint Louis, MO | collected 2011-05-09
GGTACTTGTTCTTGGGCTTGCCAGGGGGCGGCGTGGTTCTTCTCGCCCTTCTGACGGCCGACGAAGCGCCAACCGTCACCGTCGGGGATGTTGCCGAGCTTCTTCACGTCGACGTGCAGCATCGATCCGGGGTGGTCGTGTTCGTGGCGCCGGACCGGTTCGCCGGTGGCGCGGTCGACATGGGACAGCCGGTTCAAGTGTGCGGCGACCAGAATGCGGTGGACCGTCGACGGGGCGATGCCCAGTCGGCAGGCCAACTGCACCGGCCCCTCTCTCAGGCGTAGTCGCAGATTGATGCAGCGCTTGGTAATCTTCCTGCTCGTCTTGTTTGGGGACCGGTGGGGTCGTGAGCTGCGGTCCTGCATGAGCTTTACGGTGGGCCAGGAGACCTGAAACCGGGAGGCAACTTCGCGGATCGGCCAACCGTTATCGACGATGAGGCGGGCGACGATCAGGCGGTGGCGAGGGGGTGAGAGCGGCGTTCGCATGAGACAAGATTTAGACCTTCAACAGGCGGAGGAGGCCGACTTGCGGCCTCCTCGGGATTGGCGGGTATTCATCGGTGGTGCGCTGGCTCTAGCTCAGCGAACAGCCATGCTCAATGGCGGTGAAGTGAAGCTCGGTACTCGGGTCCTCCAGCTCATCGAGGACTGCGAGCGTCTCGTCGTTGTGGTGTCGCCCCTCCATCAGCTCGCCCGCCATAACCCCCTCACCTTGGCCGACCTGGCCGACGAGACCTTCATTGACTTCCCTGCAGGAACTCCGGGACGACTTCAAAGTGATCGGGCCTTCGACACCGCTGGACTGCTACGGCGAGTGACCTTCGAAGCGATGTCCGTCGAATTCATGCTCGCCCTCGTCGAGCGCAATCTTGGCCTCTGCCTCCTGCCAGCTGGAACCGTCCCACACGACCCACGGGTACGAGTAATCCCCGTCACGGACGGACCTGTCCGAACCGAGTTCCTCGCCTGGAATGGCTTCAACCCGAGTCCCCCCGCTCGCGCGTTTGTTGAGCAGGCAAAGAAGTCAATCAACGTCCCGGGTTAGTACATTTAGCCGGTGATCTCAACCAAC
>OKAT01000483.1_pt1 | contig 1043 bp, 1 predicted proteins | sample 1612421 | NCBI WGS metagenome assembly OKAT01 (sample SAMN04436795, study PRJEB24849) | human gut metagenome | biome: human gut; feature: NICU; material: stool | host: Homo sapiens | place: USA: Saint Louis, MO | collected 2011-05-09
AAGGCCGACTCGATCACGTTCTCCACACCCTCGATTGAGGGAACGATTCTGCGGCGCAACCAACTCGACCTGCTCGGTACCCATCCGTGGAAGGCCGAAGCCACCGAGGGTGACGCAGGTCTTGCGAACTCAGTCATCCCCGCTTGGTACACCGGCGTGTACGAACCCAAAGCCCTAGGAAGCGGTCAAAGTGGCAGCTAAGAAAACCAACACCCCTAAAGGACAACATCAAGGCCGCAACCCCGGAGAATGGGGAAGGTCAGCGTCATCACCGTGGGCACCCGCGAAGTTGAACTGGTGCTTACCACCCGGGCAACGAAACTCATCGCTGCACGCTACGGCGGCCTCGAACACCTCGGTAGAACCCTCGAAGCCTCCGAGAACTTCGAAGAGACCCTCGGTGAGGTGGTGTGGCTGATCACGTTGCTTGCGAACCAGTCCATCCAGATCCACAACCTCGCTCACCCCGGCGATATGCAGCCTGAACTAACCGAAGAGCAACTCGAGCTACTCACTGTGCCAGCAGCCCTTGCCACCGACCGTGAGGCCATCGCCGAAGCACCGTACCGGGGCACAAGACGTGAGGTGATCTCCGAGACCTCAAAACCGTAAGCCCGCCCAGCAGCAGCGAGGTCGCATTCACCCGGCTACTCTACGTCGGACTATCCCACCTGAACCTCACGCAGGCCCAGGTGTGGCTGATGCCGTGAGGGCTGCTCCTCGACCTCGTCGAATGCTGGAAACAAGAAATCGGGCGCGCCACCCCTTACCGGGAAGTGTTTATCGACGATGTGATCCCTGAAGGCATCTAGCTGTGGAGGGTCGAATCAGTCATCGACTTCGGTGATTTCGAATTCAACGCTGAAGTCGTCGTCCTCGTCGTATGAGTAGTCTCCAGGGTTTGACAGGTGCAGGACTTCTGCACCTACGCGCATGTTGTTCTCGACTTCGCTGACGGCGTCAAGAGCCTGCTGATAAGTGTCAAAGATCCCGTTCTCGTCGGCAAGGTCTTCTTCGAATTCGAGCCTGTACTTAGTCATTGC